>ERZ869909.416-NODE-416-length-52217-cov-6.866168_pt1 | contig 52217 bp, 38 predicted proteins | sample MGYA00520892_ERZ869909 | MGnify/ENA primary metagenome ERZ869909 (study PRJEB32215, sample SAMEA104723947) | bioreactor metagenome | biome: bioreactor; feature: anaerobic bioreactor; material: water | place: China | collected 2015-03-12 ... | reverse complement strand
GGGCGAGCCGGAGCCCACGCGAAAGCTTGCGGCTCGCGAGGACGCTCGCCCTCCCAAAATGCGTATGCATAAAAAATTAGACTGCTCTAGATATCCGCTTCGTCACAGTTGGACATAGACCGTTTCCGCCTCCGCAAGCACTTCCTCCCGAAAGTACTTGCTCAACATGTCCTCGGTGTTGAGGTCGACCTTGCGCCCGAGGGTGTCGCCGAGTTCGTTCTCGACCCCTGCAAGCCCAATCAGCCCCAGCCGCACTTCCGGCTCGAACTCGACGAGGACATCGACATCGCTCTCGGGGGTGAAGTCATCGCGGAGGACGGAGCCGAATAGCGCCATGCGACGGATGCGGTGCTTCTCGCAAAACGCGCGGATCTGGGCCTCGTCTATGTCGATGGCGATGCTTTTCATGGCCGGTTTCCAATCCATGCTTTACGATAGCGGGGAGGTGCTCTTACTGTCCACTCCCCATGCCCTCCGCCATATGCGCACCGTTCCGAAGCCTCACTCGAACGCGCCGCCTCTTCCCGCACCGCCGGCGAAGCGTTGGGCGCCCTGCTGGGCGTTGGCGGCGAGGGAGTCGAGGCCGCGTTTAAATTCGTTGGCCATGGCGTCCGGCTCGGTGAGGCCCCATTGCTCGTGGGCGGCGAGGCGATCGTTGCGCATGCATTCCTGGGGGAACTTGGCGAGGGTGTGGGCCAACTCCTCGGCGGCGGCGCGGGATTGGCCCACGGGTACGACGCGATTGACGAGGCCCATGGCGAGGGCCTCGTGCGCGTCGACGGGACGGCCGGTGAGGATGAGGTCGAGCGCGCGGCTCTGGCCGATGAGGCGCGGCAATCGCACGGTGCCGCCGTCGATCAGCGGCACGCCCCAACGGCGGCAGAAAACGCCGAGAATGGCGTCCTCTTCCGCGACGCGCAGGTCGCACCAGCAGGCGAGTTCGAGTCCCCCGGCGACGGCGTGCCCGGCGATGGCGGCGATTACGGGTTTGGAGAGCAGCACGCGGGTCGGGCCCATGGGCCCGTCGCCGTCGGAGTCGATCCGGTTGGCCGTGCCCTTAGCAATGGCCTTGAGGTCTGCCCCGGCGCAGAATGTGCCGCCGTCGCCATGGAGCACGGCCACGCAGGCCTCCGGGTCGGCGTCGAATGCGCGGAAGGCATCGGCCAGGGCCTCCGCGGTGTCGCGGTCAACGGCATTGCGGACCTCGGGCCGGTTGAGGATGACGGTGGTGACGGGCCCGTCTTTTTCGATGCGAACGGCGTCAGACATCACAGATCTGGATTGCCGCGGCGAGGGATGCGAGCGGATCCGGACCAGCGGGCACGAATTCCTGACCGATGTAGTCGCGGTAGCCGGTATCGCGAATCGCTTCGCAGATGCGCCGGTAGTTGAGTTCTTGCGAGTCGTCGATCTCGTTACGGCCCGGCACGCCCCCGGTGTGGAAATGGGCGATCGCGCCGATGTTCTCCTCGATCGTCGCGATGACATCGCCCTCCATGATTTGCATGTGGTAGATGTCGTAGAGGAGCTTGAATCGGTCCGAGGCGACCTCGTCCACGAGCGCCGCGCCCCAATGCGTGTGGTCGCACATGTAGTCGGCGTGATCGCGCTTGCTGTTGAGCAATTCCATCACCACATTGATGCCGAGTTCCTCGGCCAGCGGCATGATTCGCTTGAGGCCGACGGCACAGTTGCGGCGGCCCTCGGTGTCGTCGCGGCCGTTGCGGTTGCCGCTGAAGACGATCATGGTGGGCAGACCGGCCGCGGCGACCTTGGGCAATAGTTCCTCGGAGCGCGCGACGAGTCGGTCGTGCTGGGCGGGGTCGTTCCAGCCGACGCTGATGCCGCCGGGTCCGTTCGCGCACGCGCAGGTGAGGCCGTGGGCCTGCACGGTGGACCATTCGTCCTCGCCCAACAGCTCGATCGATTCGATGCCCATGGTTGCGCAGGCCGCGGCGAGGTCGTCCAACTCAATACCGCCGAAGCACCATCGGCTGACGGAGTGCTTGAGGTTTCCCTTGAGCGGAATGGCTGCGGGCTCGAATGCCGCGCTGTGCTGGGCGAAGGCGGCGGCGGGGGTCAAGGCGGCGGCGCCAAGGAGTGTACGGCGCGAAATTGGGGTGGACATGGCAATACTTCTCCCTCGTCGTGGAACGAATGTGTCAGAAAAGGAGTCTGACCGAAGCGAACGGGGAGATCAATCCGCCGGGGGGTGGTCGATGATCTCGCCGCCAAGCGCCCGCACGAGATTGCGCGCGGGCTGATAGGCCGGATTGAGTTCCATCGCACGCTCGAGCATGGGGTACGCCTCGTTTACCCGCCCCAGTGCGACACAGGCCAACGCGAGGTTGGTGAGGGTCTCGACGCTTTCGCCGTCCCGTTGAAGAATGGTGCGCAACAAGGTTTCCGCCTCGGCGAACCGCTGCTGGGCCAGCAGCACGGCGGCGAGATTGGTGGAGGCGACGGGATCATCCGGCTCGTGCTCGAGCACATCGCGAAATTCGGCTTCGGCCTCCGCGTAGCGCTCGAGTCCGAACAACGCGGTTGCTCGGGCGGTTCGTGTTGGAATGTGGTCCGGGTCGAGCGCGAGGGCCTCGTCCAGATGGTGCAGGGCCGCTTCTGGTTCCCCTGCCATCTGCAGGAAGTTGCCATAGTTGTAGTGCCCGGTGGCTTGATGGGGCTCGGCTTCGATCGCCGCCCGATAATGATGCGCTGCCCGCTCGATGGCGCCCCTCGCCTCGAGTTCGACCGCGAGGTTCGTCTGCGCGAGATAGCTGTGCGGCACGGCGCGGGCGGCATGCGCCCAGAGCGTGAGGTTGTCGCGCCAGTGGCCGACCTGGTCGTGCGCGCGCGCGGCCATGGCGCACACGAGCAGCAACACCGCGGCGGCAAACACGCGGCGCGCGATGGGCTGTTCGAGGCGTTGGTATGCGTTGGTGGAAAGCCATGCGGCCATCACGGTGATGCCGAGGTGCGGCAGGTAGGTGTAGCGGTCTGCCATGGCCTGGTCGCCCACCTGCACGAGGCCGATCACCGGGACGAGGGTGCCGAGGTAGTAGAACCAGCCCACGGGCAGCCAGGGCCGGGTGCGCGCCTTCCAGAGCACGGCGGCGGTAACAAGAAGCAAGGCAACCGTCGCGGCGAGCGTCTTCCACAGCGGTTGGCCGTCCAGCGGCAGCGGGTAGGAAACGGCGAGGTTGAATGGCCAGACCATTTGCCCGAGGTACGACACATAGGCGACGGGGATGTTGCTCATCCGCACGAGTAGGGAGGTGTTTCCGAGAGATTGCACGGCGCCGCTGGCGTCCTGCGCGATGATGGTCATGGCAGCGAGGCCGATGGAGAGCAGAAACAGCGGCGCCTTTTCGAGGGTCAGTCGAATCCCTTGGGAAAGGAAGGAATTGCCAAGTGGAATGCGCCGCAGGGGCCATACATCGAGCAGGAGCAAGACACAGGGCAGCGTGACGGCCATCGGTTTGGCGAGCATGGCGAGTGCCATGGCGAGCGCGACGGTGGCGTAGCGCCCGATGGATGGACGGCGGGCGTAGTGGGCGTAAGCGGCGAGGGTCAGGAGCCAGAAGAACGCGCAGAGGACATCCTTGCGCTCGGAGACCCATGCAACGGTCTCTGCGCGGAGCGGATGAGCGGCGAACACGGCCGCGACGACCACGCAAGCCCAGAACATGGCCGGGTCTCGCCGCGTGGCGGCAAGGAGGAGGCCGAATACGAGCAGGGTGTTGAGGAGGTGAATGAATACGCTCGTGAGGTGGTGCGCGCTTGGCTCGAGTCCGAACAGGGAGACATCGAGCTGGTGGGATAGCCAGGTGAGCGGGTGCCAGTTGCCTGCGTGATGGGCGGTGAATGCCCAGCGGGCGTTGTCGAGCGAAAGGCCGGTATTTACGCGCGGATTGTCGAGGATATAGGCGGGATCGTCAAAATTAACGAATTCGAAATCGCGTACTTGGGCGAACACAAGGACAACCAGCGCGGCAAGGGCGATGGCGGCGAGCATGGCACGCGTGGCATGGAGGGTGGGCATGGTCATGGCAGGCTTGGTCATGGCGGCCCTAGGGTACCACAGGCCTATCGGCTGTCGTAGCGCTTCAGGCTGATGCAGGTGGCGATGAAGTAGGCGGTGGCGAGCAGAGCGAGGGCGGCGGCATTGGTGGCGTAGACCTCCGCGCCGAATCGAAAGCCCATGCCGCCGGCTTCCTGCGTGCCGGTGACGAGTCCCTCCACCCATTCTGGCTTCTGGTAGAGCGCGGTGAGCATCAGCTCGAATCCCCAACGCGCGGGGAGAATCGAGGCCAAGGCCTTGGTAACCACGCCCATGCCGCCATAAAAACTCGGGGCCATGGCGCCGCAGAAGAGCAATTGCGGCAACACGGCAAGCACGGCCAGCACGACGGAGTTCTGCCCGGGGGTTGGATCGAGACTGGAAATGAGCAGGCCAATGCAGCAGGACACCCAGGCAACGCCGGTGGTGATGAGAACCAGGGTGAGGATGTCGACATGGCCGATACCGAGCACAATCATGGCGATGGCGACATAGAGAAAGCATTGCACGGCGGAAAGGAGAAAGAGCGAGGGGAGCTTACTGGCGATGTACAGGGGTATGGAGAGATTGACGGAGCGTTCGCGCAGGTAGATGGGGCGTTCACCGCTGATCTCGAGGCAGGCGGTGAGCGTGCCCAGAAAGACGGCCGTCATGACCATGATCAGCGGCAGACTCAGCGGGATCGGGAGATTTGGCAGGCCTTCGTAGCGCAATTGTACAAACTCGGGGCCGGTGATGAGGCCGGTCTGGTCGAGCATCGCGAGGCCGCGGGCGTTCTCCTGCTCGAAGGCCGTGCGGGCGTTCTCGAGCGTGGCGGGGTCATCAACGGCGATGGTTCCCGTCAGGATCGCCAGCAGAATGGGCGTGATGATGGGAATCGCCATGCGGGCGGGAAAGGACAGCTTCAAGTCGAACGAGCGGCGAATCAGGATGCCGAGTTGACGCACATTGAGCGTCTTGCCGATGGCCGTCTTGAGGCGCATGCCGAGGCTGACGCGCGCGTCGGTCTTGGGGCGAATCTCAGTCGTGGTGGTTTTGGCCGCAATCTGAAGAATGCGGCTGTGTTCCTGCTGGTATTTGGCCTCGTATACCTCCGCAACCCGCTCCAACTCGGAGGGATCGTCCGTCTCCGGCTCCAGAACATCGAAGACCTCCACCGGGCGGGTGAGGGTGCGCTCGGGCGTGCTGAAGAAGGGGCAGACGCCCTCCACCGGCCCGTAGTACACCAATCGCCCGCGCGAGAGCAGCACGACGCGGTCCAGCAGTTGCAGGTTGTAGAGGATGTGCGTCGTGACGATGACCGTCTGGCCCTGCTCGGACATGCGCCGGAAGTGATTCATGAGCTTTTCCTCCGTGGCCGGGTCAAGGCCGGAGGTGGGCTCGTCGAGGAAGATGAGGCTCGGGCGGGTGAGCAGCTCGCACCCGATGGAAACGCGCTTGCGCTGGCCACCGCTGAGGTTGGTCACGAAGTTGTGGCGCACATGATTCAGGCCGAGCGTCTCGATCACGCTGTTGACCTGCTCGAAGAGGGCCTCGCGGGAGTAGTCGCGCGGGAGGCGGAGCTGGGCGGTGTAGAGCAACGAGCGCTCGACGGTCAACTCGCGGTGGATGATGTCGTCCTGCGGCACATAGCCGATGCTGTTGCGGAACATGTCGCCCGAGGTGTAGAGCGGCGTCTTGTTGAGGTAGACCGTGCCCTCATCCGCGCGGACAAAGCCATTGAGGGCATTGAGCAGGGTGGACTTGCCTGCGCCGCTGGGCCCGAGCACCCCGACGAACTGCCCCGGCTCGATGGTCAAGTTGATGCCGTGCAGGATGGTCTTGCTGCGATGACGGCGGACGATGTCGCGGGCCTCGAGCAGGAGCTGGTTGCGCCGCTCCTTGGCGACGACGCGCAGGCCCTCGGGGACGCTTTGAAAGGTGAAGTCCATCGAGCCGATGCGGACGATATCCGCGGGGGTGATGGTGGCGCTGCCAACGCGTTCGCCGTTGACATAGATGCCGTTCGCGCTGCCGGTATCCACGATGGAGAGCGCCTCGCCGCGCGCACGCAGGGTGGCATGGCGGCTGGAAACGGTGGTGTCGTCGAGGATGGGCAGGTCGTTGTCGGCAAGGCGGCCGATGAGGTAGGTGCTTTGCTTCGCGAGGATAAAAGTGCGCTCCTGCTGGCGAGGGGTGCGCGTAAACTGAAAATGCGGCGGCGAGGGCCGGCCGCAACTGACGGCATCGCCCTCTTGAAGCGCATGGCGGCTGACCTTGGTCCCGTTGACATAGGTGCCGTTGGAGGATGGCTTGTGGCCGTCCGCGCCGTCGAGCAGCACGAGTTCCCCGCCCTCGTTGGCAATGACGCAGTGGTGACGGGAGACGAAATCGCTCGCGATGATGATGTCGCAGGTATCGGCGTCGCGCCCGATGCTGGTGCCGTCCTCAAAGACGGGGTATTGCGGCGCCAGCAGCAGGGGATCAACGGCGGCGAGATAGCCAAGGGCGTGGCGGGCCATGGACGGGCTCCCTCAATGGCGGCCCGAGGGGCGGGCCGCATCATGCTCGGCCTCCTGCGAGGCGATGTAGAGGCGACTGGAGGGCGGTGAGCCCTAGTTGCTCCAGTCGTCGCCGGTGCGGGTGGCAGCATCGGAGGAGTGGCCGCCGGTGGAAACCGCGCGGGGCGGATCGGCCGTGCGGTGAGGGGTGCTGCTACGGGGCGAGGACTCATCGATGCGGCTGCTCTTCTTCACCCAGACAATAGCGAGGACGAGCACGAAGAGCAGCACGACGGCCGCCCCAAGCAAGGGGGCATTGGCCTGAAGCATGGCAAGGATCTCGTCGGCTTGGTCGTCTTTTTCCTCGGATACGGCGGCCGTGTCGGCGGCAATATCGCCGCTCTCGGTCGCGACGGAGGCGACCTCCGTCGTCGCGGCCTCGGGCTCATCGGAAGGCTCCGGCATGGTCGCCTCCGCGGGCGGAAGCGCCTGCTCGAGGTTCGCCTGGTTGAGGTCTGCCTGCGAGAGTTCAGAGGCGTCGAGCTGCGCGGGAAGCTGGCTGGGGGCGACGGCGGCATCGCCGGTCGCGCCGAATGCAGCGGCTTCCTGATTGGGGTAGCGCTGGAGAAGGCCTTGGTAGTGAGCGTTGAGGGTCTCGTTGAAGACGGCCGGCGACTCGATGGCCTCGAAGGAGGCCGAACTGAACATGAAGCTGCCGCTGCCGGAGGGATACTCGATGCCCACGCGGAAGTTGTGGCTGCCGCCGTCCGGCTCGACATAAGCGCGGAAGGTGACGACATAGTCCGAACGGTTGATGCGATGGATATTCTCCATCGTGCGGGCGAGGCGGCTGGTCTCCTCGATACCGAAGTAGCGGCCGAAGGTGGCGGTGCTGATCGCCTCAAGATTGAGCAGGTGACTGCGGTTGGAGCGTGTGAAGGCGATGCTGTGAATCGGAATGGGGATGGGAAGCTGCCCGATGCGGTTGATCAGCTCCGAGCGGGTGATCGCGCTGCCCTCGTCGTGTCCATCGGACAGAACGACGATGGTGGAGAGCACGGCGTGGTCCAGCTGCGTGACATCGCCGCGGGCGGCGGTACCCGCCATCTGCAGGGCGGCGGCGACGGTGTCGTAGAGGCGGGTTTGCTGCCCGTCTGCCTGCGCATCGCTCAAGCGCCGGTAAAGGTCCGCGGGATTGTTGGTGAACTCGGAAATGATCTCGTAGCCGACATCCGTGTCGCGAATGGCGAGGATGGCGACTTGATCGACCGGCCGTTTGGCCTCGACGAAGCGGTTAATCGCATCGATGGCATCGGTAAAGGGCTGACCGCGCATGCTGCCGCTGCAGTCCAGCACGATAATGGTACGGAAACCTTCGCGCCGGCGCTCGATGGTCTCGATGCTGTACTGCCCGGCGGGGATGGCCGTGCGGGGGGTGTAGTTGCGACCGCGCACCTGGAGGCCGATATTGGCGATGTTCAGGTTGACCAGCGGCTCTTGGTCCGTGCCCCAGGTTCGGATGTAGGTCTCCACAATCGGGTAGAAGCCGTAGTTCACATGATAGATCTTGGCGGTGTAGGAGTCCGAGCCGATGGGAGGCTGGGCATCCGCTGGCATGGCGGTTAACAGCGCCAGAATGAATGCGCCTCCACTTACCACGCCCAGTTTTCGCAGCACCGATTTCATGCGATCGTCCCCTCGGGGGAGCACCCCGTTTTCACGCGGACCCAGAAGGTCCGCGGACACCCTACCAACACGCGAAGAACGAGACGGCGCAAGCCGGTGCTCGTAACCGATGCTCGCAACTCCAGCGCGCAAACACTACAGGAGGGTCAGTATAGGTCTCTACCGTCAAAAGGGCAAGCCCCGATGCGGCGGAAGAGCCTGCGGCGGGGTGACGGGCTTGGACTCGATGCTGCCCTTTTTCCGTGCAATCAATGGAAATCCGTGTCGAATTCCGGGAGGGTTCGGATTCGGGCGTACGCTCTTGTCACGCCATTTCCGGGCTTGATTGGGGGGGCACTTTCTGCAATGAGGATAGTTGTGTAAGCGGGATCGCGCCGTATGGAGTGCGTGAGCTTGCTCGCGCCTTTCGCCAGGGAGCTTGCTCCCCGGCGGCGACATGGATTCTGCGTTCGCCGTCAAGCATGCCCGCTAAGCCGCGCCAGCGCGTTGGCCCCGCCCAAGCAAGCTGGGGCGAAGATGGGCGGGAGCGAGCTCCCGCACTCCACATGGCGCCTGCCCGCGCTGTTGGTTGGCACCGAACGCTCAGGGATCTATTTGCCGCTGGTGGATTCATTCGGTCGAGGCCATGCCGCGACGGGCTACCATGTCTTGACCCGTTGGGCAATGAAATCAGCCCAACGGTGACGCTGGCCCGGGAGCGACTACTCCGGCAATTGCTGGCGGGCGTAAAGGTATTCTTCGGAATCCGGCGGGAAATACGCGAGCATCTCGCGGTACACCGCGTCGCGCATGTCAAAATTGCCGGTGCGGTCGTAGCAATCGGCGAGCTGAATGTAGATGTCGCGGCGCGAAGTGGATTCCGGGTACTCGGCAATGGCCTGCTCGTAGTAGGCGGCGGCTTGAGCGCAATCCATCAGGCGGTCGCGGTAGAGATTGCCGATGGCCATCAGGGTGGCGGGGGCATCGGGGTGTTGGGGATCGGTCTGCACTCGCTGGCGATAATCGTCAATCATTTCCAGCACCTGCTCCTCGCGAGTAGCAACGGCGGGAGGCGCAGGCGGCAGCACGAGGGGCTGACCCGCTGACACGGGGCGTTCGCCCGTGGTTGCCGCGGGTGATTCCGCCTCCTGCGGTGTCACGAGCCGGTAGCCGATGGCAGCAAAGCATACGAGCACAGCCAGCACAAGGTACCAATTATCCTTGAGTGTCTGCGCGAGGAATTGTTTGTTCACGGCACGCCGATCTCCCGCCATGCGACCTGATTGAATACAAGAATGGGGTAGGCGCCGATCATGCCGAGGGGCAAGTTATCGGCGAGGGACGGAACCTGGTAAATGCTCGGCACATTGGTGCCCATATCGAAGTAATTGGACACGAAAGAGCCGATGACGGTGGTCTGTCGAAGGGTGCGCAGCGTGTTCTGCGCGTAGAAGGCCCCCATGAGGGTCAGCTGCGCGTTCGAGCCGACGGTCATGTTGTTGCTGGCCATGATGCCGAAGACATTGTTCGGGTATGCGTTGGTGGTGGTGCCATCGGCATTCTGGGCGAGCAGGTTAACATCGAGCGTGACATCGCCATAGACGAGGATGGCCGCCTTGCCCGTGTAGTTGATGGTGCGCTGGTTGCCCGACCCACGATCGATGTGGAGATTGCCGTTGATTCGAATTTGCCCATTGATTTCCATCAACTGGTTGCTTGCATTGTAGTAGATGAAATCATCGTTCGGCTGACGATTGGCGGGGTTGGAATCGTTAGGGCGGGTGGCGTTGTAGTAGAAGTTCTGGTTCTGGCGGATGGTGATGTTGCCTGTAAGCGCCGGGCCGGTCAGGACCTCGTTGAAGTACTCCTCATGCGTGTAATTGACGCCGGTGTTCGGGTTCGTCACCGTGGCGCCGGTGAAGTAGTCGCGCCAATCGCTGTCCAGAAACGGCAATTCAACCCGATTGCCGAGGTCGTAGCTAGCCGTGTGGCCATTGTCGCTGAATACATTGTTGTTCGGAATGTTGCGGTCGCCATCGAGGGTGACCTGGTTGCCGGTCCAACCCTCGTTGTTGAGGGTCGCATCCATGGTGCGTTTGACGCCGCCGCCCAGGCTTGCCGGCTCGCCGATCTGGGAGTTGCCGGAAAGGCCCACGCGCCCTTGGCGGACGCGGAGCCGTGCCTCCAGAGTCTCGACGACATTGCCGTCCACAATGGCTACTGGCGGATCGACGATGCGATTGCGCAGATCATTGGAAAGTCCGACATAGTTGTTGCGAACGAGGCTGGTACCGCTGAGGTCCATGGCGGCCACCGCGACATTTCCGGGCAGGATGTTGTTGCCGAGGAGATGGATGGAGCCGTGGATACGGACATTGCCGTTGATGAGACCGCCGGCCTGCCCGGCACCGCCGAAGATGGCGTTTCGCCATACATTGACATCAAAGCCGCGCAACACGGTCTCGGTCTGGCGGGTTACCCCTGCCTGGCGTGAGAAGGCGTGAATAACGAAGGTGTCCTGCTCGAGCGTATCGTCCACCAGGCCGTTGCCGTTGTTGTCGATACCGTCATTCCCCCATGCATGCACGGCGGCCATGAACTCGACGCTGGGATTGCCCGGCATGGGGATGGGGTCGACGGCGTCCCAGGTGGGCATAACAAAGGCGCCGTTGTCGAATGAGGGCGTCCATGCCCCGAGGCCGACGCCGTTGGGGTTGCCTGCCTCGAGGTTGGCCTTGGCGACAGCGGAGGCGGACTCGGCGCCTTGGAAGGTCTCGACATAATTGACATACTGCGTGACTTGACGGCTTTGCGTGATGGCACGCACGCTCAGCGCGCCGAGCACGAGGGTGGCGATCGCGAGGAAAATGGTGGCGGCGACGAGGGCCATGCCTCGCTGCTGATGCGTCTGCCGTTGATGGGGTGTATTCAATGGGTTCATGGTTGGACCCTCCAGGTAACGCGGCGTCAGTTGCGGGGCATGACCGTCTCGACCATGGTGGTCTGGACGACCCTGCCGGCGGAGTCGGCGACCCGCTGCGTTTGTACGGTGATGCGGATCGCGCCGCCAACTTGCTCGAACCAGAGGCCTACATCGATGCCAACGGCGTTGTTGTTGGCCCCATCGAGCATGAGATTGTTGGCGAGGACGGTGACATTGGCGCCCTCGGTCATGATGAGCTGGGTGGCGCCGACCCCGTCGTTGTTGAGATCATCGGTATCCCGCTGAATGGTTCGCACGGGGCTCAGCTCGAGGGCGACGGCGGGATTGACGGCGACCCCATTTCCACTGACATCCTGGGCGACGCGGTAGGTGAGGACAGGCCCGGGAAGACTGCCGGTAGGAATCGAGGCGCGCGAGGCTTGGCGAACCTGCCTCACGATCTGGAGCATCGCCGTGCGGGCCTCGTCGCTGGTGGTGATTTTGGCCTCCTGCGCCTGCGTGGCAGAGCCAAGGCTGATGGAAAGCATCAGCAACATGCCCGAGACAATGACCAGGATCGCCATGGCCATGGTGAGTTCCAAGAGGGTGTAGCCGTGATTGCGCATCGCGCTCAGTCTCCGATTATCGTCGTGGTGTCGAGGACGCGAGGCCGGCCGGCGTTGTCGAGCCAGTTCACCTGCACTCGCACCTGCAATGGGGCACGGAAGATATTGTTGGACACATTCTGATCGGCAGGCAGGGCAATCTCGTTGTTATTCGTCACAACCCATACCTGGGACTGAATGCGCATGCCGGCCTGCGCCGGGGGCTGGAAATTCCGGATGTTCTCCATCGGCGTTGCGCGAATCTGCTCGATGAGGCTGCTCACGGCGGCCGAGGCGGCGGCCTGATCCTCGGCTTGCGCCGTAGTCGCCGAGATGCTGAGCATCGATCCCATCGCCATGACCATGGCCAAGGCGAGAACGCCAGCGGCGATCATGACCTCAAGGAGAGTTAAGCCCAGTTGGCTTTTCTGTCGTTGTTTTTGCACGCACGATTCTCCCCAGAAGTTGCGCGGGCAGGTTTGATGGAGTTTGCTGCCCGGGATTACGGGTTAGAGGAGCAACCGGCGGGCCATCTTGGGGCGTGAGCAGAAATACGGTGGAAACCCATGAAAAATATGTATTTACGATATAGGGATCTGATTTGGAGCTTCAATAATCAAGGCCTGACTGGGGCAAATAACCCAATCCATCTGCGTGATATCACCCAATTCTAGGGTGCAAGGTCCGCTGCACCACCCAGCTCATACTTTTCAATCTTGTAGCGCATCTGGTCACGCGTGAGGCCCACGAGCCGGGCAGCGGCACTCTGGTTTCCCCCGGTCCGGTGGAGGGCCTGCTCGATGAGGGTTTGCTCCACAGCGGACAGATCGCAGCCATCGGTGGGCAGCTGGAAGCCACCGGCGGCGCTGGGGGCGGCCATGCTGCCGCCACGCCCGCCGAGGTGGATGTCGCCGGGTGTGATTTCCGGCTCGGTGGCGAGCAATACGGCGCGCTCGATCACATTGCGCAGCTCGCGAACATTGCCGGGCCATGCGTAGGACTGCAACAAGCGGATGGTGTCGTCCCGCAGCCCGGTACAGACGCGATCGTAGGCATGGTTGGCACTCTCGATGAATTGGGCCGCGAGGGCAGGAATGTCTTCCAGTCGCGCGCGTAAGGGGGGCAATTCGACGGGAACGGCGCTCAAACGGTAGTAGAGGTCCTGCCGGAAGGCGCCCTCTTCCAATGCGCGGCTGAGATCGCGATTCGTGGCGGCGATCACGCGGACATCGACGCGGATATCCTCATGGCCGCCGATGCGCCGGAAGGCCTTGTCTTCCAATACCCGCAGCAGCTTGGCTTGCAGCGTGGAGGGCATGTCGCCGGCCTCGTCAAGGAAGACGGTACCGCCGTCGCTGAGTTCGAACAGGCCCTTTTTCTGCCGGCGTGCATCGGTGAAGGCGCCCTCTTCGTAGCCGAACAGTTCGGAGTCGAAGAGGGTGTCGGGCATGGCGGTGCAGGTGATATTCATGAATGGTCGGTCGACCCGGGGGGACTCGTAGTGCAACGCGCGCGCGAACATGTCCTTGCCGGTGCCGGTCTCGCCAAGGAGCAGAACGGAGGCGGCGTCGCTGGTCGCCAGTCGATGGATGATGTCCTTCACGCGCGCCATGGCCGGGGAGTTGCCGATGATGCTGTCCAGGCCGAAGCGGCGGCGTTCCTGCTGCTGCGTGAGGGCAATGACGCGGTCACCGCGTGTGGTATTGAGGACGCGGTCCACGGTCTGGACGAGCAGGTCCATGTCGAAGGGCTTGGTCAGGTAGTCGGCGGCGCCGCGCTTCATGGCGGAGACGGCGCTGTCCACCGTGGAGTAGGCGGTGATGACGATGCAGGGAAGGCCGGGTTGGGCGTCGCGCAGGTCACGCAGGAGCAGGGTACCGTCGGTATCGGGGAGTTTCATGTCCACGATGGCGAGATCGAGGGTTTCATCACGGGCGAATCGGCGGGCAGTGGCGCCGTTCTCGGCGGGAAAGCAGGTGTGCCCGCACGCCCCGAGCTTTTCACAGATGGACCAACGAATGAGCTTCTCATCGTCAATCACGAGGACCCGGGCACTCATTCCGTATTCTCCCCTTTCGGCAACTCGATTCGAACCACCGCACCGCCCCCGGCTTCACCGCCGATGGAGATGTGCCCGCCCTGGGCCTCGACCAGAGTACGGCACACGGCCAAGCCCAGCCCAACGCCCGTGGTACGAGTGGTGAAGAAGGGCTCGAAGACGCGATCGCGCATGCCCGCGGGGATACCGCCCCCCTCATCGGCGATACGAAGGATGGCGCGGCTGCCATTGCCGGTGGCGGTAATCTGTATTCGGCCCGACCCGCCCATGGACTGAATCGCGTTTTCGTACAGATTGCGGAACACCTGCTCCATCAGGCCGCGATCGGCAGTGGCCATCATGGACTCGTCCCCATCGCAGGTCAATGTTACTTCCGCTCCGCCGATATCCGCGTGCAGGCGTTGCCATGTTTCAAGTGCGAATGGAAGCAATGGGACCGACTCGGGCACGACCTTCCATGGACGGGCAAAGTCGAGCAGGCTTTGCACGGTGCGCTCGACCCGATGCGCCTGGCGCTGCATCTCCTCGAGGGTGTCGCGTCGCGGATCGTCCGCCGGCATGGTATCGCGCAGAATCTCCACCGCATTGCTGATCCCGGCAACTGGATTGCGCAGCTCATGGGCAACGGTGGCGCCGAGTTCGCCGAGCGAGGCAAGGTGCTGGGCGCGCAACACGGCGGCGTGCATGCGCTTGAACTCGGACAGGTCCGTCACGACGGCGACCCGGTGAATCTCGCCCTCGAGCTGGAACACCCGCAAGACGATGTAGGCAGGAAAGGTGGTGCCATCGGCACGGGTCGCCTCGACTTCGCCACGAAAAGCATCGACGCCCTCGGCAACCCGATTCCATACGGCGATACTGTCAAAGGAGGGGTCGGGCAACAGGGAGCACAGGCGTCTCCCGTGCAGTGAGTCGGGTGAGAGGCCGAAGAGTTCCTTGCTCGCGGGGTTGGCCCGCTCGATGCACCCCCTCGTATCCAGCATCAGCACGGCGTTCGGGTCGGCATCGAGGAGGGTTGCGAGCCGCGTCTCGGAGGCGGCAAGGGCCGTCGTGGTGGCCTCGAGGGAGTTGAAGTCATCCTCGATACGAGCCAGCAATGCGTTGAATTCATCGGACACCATGCCGATCTCATCTTCGCGGTCGACGGCAAGGCGTGCACTGCGGTCGGCGCTGGCGCCGATGGCGGTGACCTGGGCCGCGAGGGATTGCATGGGCCGAATGACGGCGGTACTGAGGAGAATCAGCAGGCAAAGGAGAATGAGCAGGCCGCCGATGAGCGTGCCGAGGAAGGCCGAGCGAAGGACCTCGCGCTCCTTTTCCATGAACACGCGGGGGGCGGAAAAGGAGACCACGACGGCGGGATTGCCGGAGATGTCCGGCATCTCGGAGTAGGCCTCCAGCATGCCGGGGTGCTCGAGGTCGAGGTGGACGCCCGCGCCCTCGCGGATAAGGGTGAAGATCCGCGCAGCTTCCTCGTCAAACTCGCGTGCCATGGTCACCGTAAAGGGAATGCCCGTTTGCTCGCGCAAGGCTTGCATAACGGGCTCGCACAGCAATCGCCCCATGACGAAGGTGCCGCGCACGGGTCCCTCGTTGTTGCTTTGGAGAATGGGCTGGGATGCCACCACCATGGTGCCGTGCTGAGTGTTGATGAGTCCCCGATGCGTGATGCCCGGGTCCGGGCAGTGCAGCGACAGGGGCAAGGGCACCTCGATGAGGTCCCGCAGGGGCAGCGTGTGTTGGTCGACGGCATCGTGGGCCTGACCCCACACAAGGTTCCGTTCCTCGTCAAAAAGTGCGATGAGATCGAGGTGATTGTCGTAAAAAGTAAGCGTCGCCAGGTTCGCATCGATGTAGACTTCGTCCACATTGTGTACAAAGTGGTAGGTATCGTCCCACGCTGCCCAGTCTCCGGCCAGAACTCCCAGATGATGCGCCTCGCGGCGAATGGCCTCTTCGCATCGCTTGAGATCGAGGAGGGTCTGCTGCCGTTCCAACTCGAGAAAACGCGGATGCAGCGTCATGCGGTCAACGGCGTGGTTGATCGCCGTGTAGGCCAGCGTGACGATGAGCAGCAGGATGCCAATCTTCTGGCGGATGGGCCGTGCGGGAACTTTCATGCGCCCATCATACCGTGAGCGGGCGGCTGCGTGCTTCCATGGCCCGGGCGGTCCGTGTCAGCGGGATTGATTGAAGAGCCAGCGGCTGGCTTTGCGGTCGGCGTAGGCGTCATCCCACGAATTGTGCCCGGCATCCTCGAACTCGGTGTACTCGACCTTGCCGCCGGCCTCGCGTACGGCCTCGACCATCCGGATGGACTCGCTGGGCAGCACGACATCGTCCTTCGCGCCATGAAAGGCCCAAATCGGCACCGCGGCGAGGGCTTGGGCGTCGCCGGGGTCGCCGCCGCCACAGACGGGCATCAAGGCGGCGAAGCGGTCGGGTTGTTGCGCACCGAATATCCAGGTTGCGTAGCCGCCCATGGAGATACCGGTGAGATAGACGCGCTTCGAGTCGATGCTGTATTCCGCGAGGGTCTGCTCGAGTGCAACCAGAACATGCGGCAGCGCCTTGTCCCACCAGACACCTTCAGGGCATTGCGGCATGACGATGATAGCGGGCCAGCGGTCGGCGTTGAGCCGCACGGCACGGCCGAGTCCAACCTCGGTTTGCTTCAGGCCGTCGTCGCCGCGTTCGCCAGCGCCGTGCAGAAAGAGAATGAGCGGCCACTCGCGCGATGGGTCATATTCTCGGGGGACATAGACGACAAAGCGCCGTGTCTCGCCGTCAACTTCCAGTGTCTTGTCGATAAAGCCGGTCGGAATCCCCGCAGACTGCGCCACCATGTCGCTCCCCGTTGTCGTCGTGCAACCGGCCATGAGGATTATCACTGCAGTTGAGACGATAGTTGCCCACGCGATGCGCATCGCCGTTGCTCCCCGCTGCCCTTTGCTGGACTATGCGTGCTGGACTATGCGTGCTGGACCACGCGTGCCGGACTACGCGAAGAGGACGCCCTCGGCCACGAGGCCGGGCCCGAACGCCAAGGCGAGGCAGGGGGTCTGGGCGTCTTGCTCGCGCAACTTGTTCAGGATGAACAATACCGTGGGCGAGGACATGTTTCCAAAATTTTTGAGGATATCCCGGGAAACATCGAGCGAACCGTTGTCCAGTCCGAGTGACTTGCCGGCCGCGCTGAGGATGCGTGGGCCCCCGGGGTGAAGGGCCCACGAGTGGATATCCCCCACGGTCATGTCGTGCTGCGCGAGCCATCCGTCCACCCAGCCGCGCAGGTTCGAGGAAATCAGCTCGGGAACGCGGGCGCTCAGGGTCATCTCAAAACCGTAGTCGCGGATGCGCCAGGTCATGGCGTCCTCGGAGTCGGGGATGAGGCACGAGCCCGTGTCGCGCACTTGCCATGCTCCCTCCCGGGCTGGCTCTCCCCCACGCGCGACCAAGGCGCCGGCGCCGTCGGCAAAGAGGGCATTCGCAACGACCTGCTCGGGGTGATAGCCGTAGTGGTAATGAATGCTGCACAACTCGACGCAGCACATCAGCACGACCGCGCCGGGGTTGGCCGCGGTGATGCCATGGACGACGCGCAGGCCGTTGAGGGCGCCGTGGCAGCCCATAAAGCCGACATGAACGCGTTGGGTTGTGGCGGGCAGTTCGAGTGTGTTGATAAGCGCAATATCGACGCCCGGCGCGGCGAATCCGCTGCAGGACACGGTGACGAGGTGTGTGACTTCCCGCCCGGTGACCTCGGCGCGCTCAAGGGCCTCACGGCTGGCGGTGATGGCCAACTTCGGGGCTTCGAGCTCGTAACGCTCCATGCGGACGCCGATGCCGGGCCCTTCGTCTTCCGGCGACTCGGGCTCGGGGAAGAAACTCTGGCGGACCTCCGCGCCCTCGGGCCCCTCGAGCAGCACGCTGTGCCGGCTTTGCACGCCCGACATGCGGTAGAGCACGGGGAGACGGTTTTTCTCGTCATCGGTCGTGCCGGTGAAAAGTGCAGCGTATTGCGCGGATTCGGCCTGGCCGATGGAGTAGGCTGGCAGGGCCGTGCCCATGCCGACAATGGTACAACTCATGCTGGATTGGCCTTGCGTTGGGAGGGAGGGGCGTTGAGTCGGTGCACGACGGGACGCGCGAGGCCCGGCGCCGCGGCAAGCGCTGCGGTGGCGGTACGCACGAGCGCAGGCTTGCGCAGTCCCATCGAGATCAGGCGGCAGAGAACCTGGCGCTTGGTGATGATGTCGCGGTAGACCTGCTCCCAGCGGGCCTGGGTGGTCTCGTTGAAGTCGAGGATGCTGTCGCAGACGATCGGCGCGATGGCGCGGCCGGAGGCAAGTGCCCATGCCATGCCTTCACCCGTGAATGGCTCCACATACCCTGCCGCATCGCCCAATACGAGAAAGCGGTGGGCGGCAATGCTGGTCGCGCGGCGGGTAAGGGGCGGCGTGCCCTTCCAGTGGGCCTCGGCCATCCCCGGGGGAGATTCAAAACCGGCCTCCCTCAAGATGGCCGCGGCCGCCTCGGGCAGACCGCCAACGGACTTCACCCATTCCGCATCGAGCGCCGCGGCGATATCGAGCCGGCCGCCGTCGACCCGCACGAGACCGACATACCCATGCCGGCCGGACGCCATGTAGATCGTCCCGGCTTCGTAGTGGTCGGGGGCGTGCTCGATGACGGCACCCGCACCGATTCGGGAGTCCTCGGTGGGGGGCGAATCGAAGTCCTGGGCGCTTTTCAGCAATTTTCCACCGAGACCATCCGCGGCGAGCACGATCTTGGCCGTGATGGTCACAAATCCATTGCGGCCCTTGAGGATCACCGCCCTTGCCGCATCGCTGCCGCTGCTGAGGCGTGCGGTGGTCTCCGGCAGGAACACGGCGCCGCTTTCCCGGGCCGCCTCGACCAGCGCGGCATCGAAGCGCTCGCGCGAGAGGGCCACGCCACCGGGCAGGGGCACGGTGGCGCAATGATTGGAGGCGCGCAGCTCGAATCGCTCGATTGGTTGGGCGCCAGCGCGCATGGGCAGCTCGCCAAGGCCTGCTTCCTGCAGGGTGGCGAGCGCATGCAGATTGATGCAGCAGCCACACACCTTGTAGCGCGGCCACGCGGATTTCTCCACGAGCAGCACCGAGGCGCCCGTACGCGCGCACTCACGGGCGGCCATGGCCCCCGCCGGACCCGCGCCCACGACGACGATATCCCATGTGGTGTGGGCGAACGAGGTCAGTTCAGGTTGATCACTCATCGGGGTGTGTCCAAGATAGTAGATAGCGCCACGGCCAATGCCATCGTACCTCTGCGTTGTCGAGACCGGCCTCATGGGCCAGGCGTCTCACTTCCTCGATTGTGAACGCCCCTTGAACGGATGCTGGTGCGTCAAATCGGACAACAGGTGATCGGGTGAATACATTCCCCGCAAAGTGGGCAAGAATTAGACCAATCTTACTCCGAATGATATCATTGATCAACACCATCCGGCAGCCGGACGCCCTCATATTCGTCAATAATTGCAGGGCAATATCTTCTTCCAGATGGTGCAGAAAGAGGGATGACATGACGGCATCATAGCCCTCTTCTATGGGATCACTGATCACATCCTGTCTAAAAAAATGAACCGAAACTTCCCGCTCCGAGGCTTGGGAGCGGGAAAGGCCGAGCGCGGTCTCGCTCATGTCGCAGCCCTCGAACACGAGGGGCAGGCCCTCGGCCTTCGCGCGGACCGCACAGCCGATGGTGACATCGCCGCCACCGCAGGCCACATCGAGCACGCGGAGCGGCTCCGGCCCGGAGTGGGACAGGGCGAGGGCCCGCAAGGGGGCGTAGACGATGCCCACGCTGTTGCTGATTCGGTTGATGCGCGAGAGCGCCCGAAGGGCGCGGCGATGGGCGTTGCCGTCAAGGTCCGGCTGGTCCATGACCTCGGGGATGAGTTGGCGCTGGCGCAGATCGGGCAGAGGCATCAAGAACCTCGCGTGGGGATCAGGGGAAAACAGGGAATGCGCACGCCATTGGCAGCGTGCGCGCAAATGCTAGTAGCGGGGCAAGGACGGATCAACCGAGGCGCTGTAGGCGTCAATTCCGCCGGCAAGGTTCCGCACATGGGTGAAGCCGTTGTCCAGCATAAAGTCACGCGCCATGGCCGAGCGCCCGCCATGGTGGCACATTACAACGATCTCGCGGGCCCGGGCGTGCTCGAGTTCGTCGAGCCGGTTGGGAAGCTGGTCAAGGACGATGTGAGTAGGCTCGCCAATTTTGGCGATCGCCAGTTCCTCGTCCGTGCGCACATCAAGCAGGACGAAGTCCTGCTTTTCGGCCAACTTCTCGGCGAGTTCCTGGACGGTGCAATCGATATTCGGGGATGCGTTCATGATACTTCGGCCTTTCCATGGATGATGTGAATGAATGCGAATCGGAGTATAGCAGGTGTCGGGGTTAAATTCGGCACCAACGGCATGCCGAGGGATTGACATCCCCGCCGCATCCTTTAGAATGATCAGAGGGAACGAACAACGCACGAACCGTTCTGGTATGGCTCATGCAAACCACGAAGCATTCAGCCGAAGTACAGTCTCCTTCCGCCGGCAGGCATCCCCTTCCGATGCCCCTGCATGTTCATATTCGCCTGTATTTGTGCGTGTTTGCCGCGGGTGCTGCCGTGATGATTTACCAGTTCATCGCAATCCGCATCTTGGCGCGCTATTTCGGGGCCGCCATGGATGTGTGGGCGTCCGAAATTGCCGTCTGCATGGCCGGTTTGTCGCTCGGATACTACCTGGGAGGGCGCGTGGCCGATCGCGTCGGCGCACTCTGGCCGATGGGCGCGGCACTCGCCATCGCCGGGCTGACGGCACTGCTTATGGAGCCCGTGGCGGTCTGGTGCGGCGAACGATTGCTGCAGGCAGAGACCGGTCTTCAGTGGCATCCCCTGCTCGCCGCCATGGCATCCTCGTTCGTGCCCTTTCTCGCACTCGGAACCGTGCTGCCACAAGCCGTGCGTATGGCCGCGCAGGACCGTGAACGCATCGGGTCCGCCGCGGGCCACATCGCGGCGCTATCCACCGTGGGCAGCATCGTGGGCGTGATGGCCATTGGCCACTATCTGCTGGCGCACTGGCCCGTGATGCAGGTGCTCCAAGCCCTGTCTGCCCTGTTAATTCTGCTGGGTATTTCCCTCACCGTCGATGCCGCCGTGCGCAGGCCGTACAGGACCGCCCTGGCAATCCTGGTTGGCGGACTCATCACCTTGCCCGCCTTCGCGCAGACCGTCGTCTTCCGGCAGTACACCGCGCACCAGCATGTGCTGGTTGTGGATAACCGCGGCGTACGCGCGCTGCTGTTCGACAACGATGTGCAGAGCACCATGTCGCTGCGAAACGCCTACGCGGGCGGACTCGAATACACCGATTACTTCCATGTTCCGATGATTCTCAAGCCGACGACCACGCGCGTGTGCTTCATCGGCCTTGGCGGCGGTACAGGACCCAAGGCAATCCTGCGGGACTATCCGCTTGTCTCCGTCGATGTGGTCGAAATTGACCCCGTGGTGGTTCAGGTTGCCCACAATTTTTTCCAACTGCCGCGCCATCCCCGCCTCCATGTGGCCACGCAGGACGGACGCGCTTTTCTGAACCGCACGCGCCATTCCTACGGCGCCATCTACATGGACGCCTACGCCGGCGGGCCCAACGGAGCCTATCTGCCCGCGCACTTGGCCACGCAAGAGTTTTTCCAGACGATCCACCATCGGCTGGAACCCGGGGGCTCCTTCGTGTTCAATGCCATCGGCGTGTACGGCGGCATGAACCACCATGTGGTCGAGAGTATCCTCGCCACTTTGCGCTCCGTGTTCCCCGTGGTCTACGCGTACCAGGCGTCCAGCAGCCTCAATACCGTCTTTGTTGCCGTTAAGCTGGAGGGCGCCGCTGGCCATGAGGAGCGCGAGCACTCAGAGCAACTGGAGCCCTGGCCGCAGGGTCCGTTCCTTGAGCATCCCGCCTCGCCGCAGACCCTCGCAGGAATGGCCCGCATGGCCCTCGACGCCGACTTCCTGAAGATGCGCTCCCTGCCGCAGCGATTCCGTCAGGTCTCCCGCGTACAGGGCGCCGCCACCAACGCCCCTATCCTCACCGACAACTACGCCCCCGTCGATCTCAACCGCCGACGGCGATAAAGCGGCGGGATTGCGCGCAACCCGACCTACAGGCAATAGGGGTATCGTTGCGGCCGGCTGAGCATCCGGTTTGCCACGGGATCACCGATGATTTCGCGCTTGGCTCCATCCCATTTGAGCGGGCGGCCGAGCAGATAGGCAAGGTTGCCGAGGTTGCACAGGTCCGACACGCCGACACCAGCCTCGATATTCATGATCGTGGGCTCGCCGGTCTTGATGCCGTGGAACCAGTCCTCGTAGTGACCGGGGCTCTTGCGAACATCCTTGGCGCCCGGGCCCGGCTCCCACTGGCGGACCTTGCGCTCGATCCAGGTGCCGCCGTCGCCACCCCAATGGTGGAAGGAACCCGCGTCGCCGGTATACACCGCCCCATAGCCGGGCCGGGTGATTGGCGGTACATCGTCGTTGGAACGATCCTCGGGGGGCACCGGGTCGCCCGGCTGATTCCAAGTGAGGACCCAGTCGGGATTCTCGAACCGGTAGGTCACATTCATGTGCACGCAGCTGTCCCAGAGTCCACGCGTGGGCGGTGTGCCCGTGGCGGTGATTTCGACCGGGGCGGTGCCGTCCGCGTTCAGCCAGTGCATGGCGCAACTCATCACATGGGCGCCGCGATCGCGGATTTGGCCGCCGCCGGACTCCATGATCCAACGGAAGGTGGCATGGGCATATGCTGCGTTGTAGGGCCGCCAGCGCAGGGGACCAAGCCAGAGGTCCCAGTCGAGTTCTTCTGGCGGTTCGCTGTTCGGCACGGGATCCTCATCAATGGGACTCGGGTAGTGGAAACAATCCACGCGTTCAACTCGCCCGATGTTGCCGTTCTCGATGTAGCGGTGGGCCAGGTAGGCCTCGGGCTGCGAGCGGCCCTGCGAACCCACCTGCACGGAGATGTTGTTGTCGCGCGCGGCGGCGATCATCGCCGTGCCTTCTTCGATCGTGCAACAGGCGGGCTTTTCCACATACACATGCTTGCCCGTCTGGGCCGCGTGCACGGTCTGCACCGCATGCCAGTGGTCGGGGGTCGCGATGACCACGGCGTCAATGTCACTCCGGTCGAGGATGTAGCGATAGTCCCGGTAGGGGTCCGCATCGCCGCCGGCTCGCTGTACGGCGAGGGCAAGACGGTTCTCATCCACATCGCAGACCGCGGCAATCGCCACGCCACCACCCAGCCCGATTTGGCGCATCTCATGCAAGAGCCCGCGGCCCATGCCGCCAACGCCAATGAACCCGAAGACGATGCGCTCGTTTGCGCCGTGGGCTCGCGCGGGGAGAATGAACGGGGCGGCGGTGGATGCGGCCGCAGTGGCAAGAAAGGTGCGCCGGCTGACGCTCGGGGCACTGGAAGCGACACTTTTCTTCATCGTCCGGCTCTCCCATCGCGTGTCACGCTCGTAGCGTGCACGGGCACTCGCCTCAAGTCCGGGATATTGTCCACGACCTCGCCGCGAACGCGCAGACTATGCGCGACATTCGGCTTGAAGTCATCGGGGGCCGCCGCCAACCCCTCGCGCAGGGCGGCCAGCGAGGCCTCCCCGGGGATGCGCTCGAGGGCCATGCGGGCGTCGTCTCGCAAGGCCCCGTCCGACAGAAGCGACGCCAGCAGCGGTACGGTGCCATCATCGGCGATTTCCGAGAGCATCCAGACCACTTCCCGGCGAAGCTGTTCGGGATGGGCAGAGCCGGTGAGGGGTATCAGGGCTTCGACAACCGCCGCCCGCGTATCACCCGAATCGGGCCGCCCGGCGTGCCGGGTGACGGCCCAAAGCCCCCGCATGGCCGCGCGGGCCACCTCGAGGTCCGCATTCGTGCTGAGATCGGCAAGCGGTCCAACCGCCGCGGCACCCAAGCCGGGAGCAGCCTGCCAGGTTTCCGTGCGCTTGTGCTCGTCCTCGCTTTGAATCCCTGCCACGAGTTCATCAACAGTCATGAGTCCCCCTCTCCCTCACCTGGGCATGGACCGGCCCAGGTGGGCACGACGAATCGGCGAAACAGCGCTGCTTCCGTGAACAGTACCCGTTATAGGTAATGTACCCGAGGAAGCTTGGGGAGGCAAATGCGCGATAGGGGGGCGGGTTTCACACGGACTGACACGGACCTGCACGGACAGGCCCCTCCCCCTCTCCCTCTGGGAGAGGACAGGGGTGAGGGGGGCGAGCGTCCTCGCGTAGGGGCGGACCTGCGTGTCCGCCCACATCCTGGGGGGCGAGCGTCCAAGCGAGCAAAGGCGCCGCTACGACCTCGACCTACCCCTCCGTGTAGATCTCGCCGCCCGTCTCGCGCAACTGCTGCTGCCCCCGAATGAACTTTCCGAAGTCTCGAGCGTATTGGATACGAAATAGGGAGGCACCACCATGCGATCGAGCGGATTCAGGTTGGTCTTGGCGGCTGCGATGACCGCCGTTGTCGTTGCGGGCGGCACCGTGGGCGCATTCGTCTGGCGCGACACACAACGCACCCGCGCGCTCGAAGAGCAGATGTCCCACATGGCGCGGGCCATGCGGGCCCATGCCGACCAGGTGCCGCGCGAACTCTATCCGCCCGTGTCGAGCCAGCCGGGCATCCTTTTCATGGACGCAGCGATGCTCTTTCCCGAGTACTTGGATGACCCCGCCGTCGTCGTGTCGCCCCGGCACCCGAATGCCCGCGGCCTGCGCCGCCAACTCGCGGCGGCCACCGTCGACGGGCACGCGAATCCGGCCGTGATCGAGCAAGTCGGTGCGGAATCGTTCTACTACCTCGGCTACACCGTGCCATACGAAATCACCGGCATGGCCTGGGCTGAAGCGTATCGCGAAGCCGTCCAGTCGCACACGGATGAGTCAATCATGGAGGCGTACGCGATCACGGTGCAGTTTCCCGAGGACTACACCGGGCCCCGCACGCCGCCGGACTTGCCCGAGTGGGGCGGGTGGTTCGGCAGCGGTCCCGGCAGCGCCGGCAACGACCAGATCCATCGGCTGCGGCTTGGCATCGAGCGCTTCCTCATCTCCGACGGGGCCGTGTCCGGTCCTCGGGCCAGCGCCCAAGAACGCTCCAGCATCCCCCTGCTGATCGAGCGGCCGACGCAGATCGGGGCGCCGATCCATGTTGCGTACTTCGACGGCCATGTCAGGCGCGTGCCGCACGGCCAATTCCCCAACACGCGCCCGTTCCTGGAAGCGCTGGAATCCCTGACCGAGCGGACGAGGTCGCACTGAGGGCGCGGGACGGAGGAAGCCCTACCCCTCCGTATAGATCTCCCCACCCGTTTCGCGGAAGGTCTCGGCCATTTCTTCCATGCCGGCCTGTTTGGCGGCGGCTTCGTCGATGCCGAGCTTTTTGGCGTAGTCGCGGACTTGCTGGGTGATCTCCATGGAGCAGAACTTCGGGCCGCACATGGAGCAGAAGTGCGCGAGCTTCGCGCCCTCCGCGGGGAGGGTCTCGTCGTGGAAAGAACGCGCCTTCTCGGGGTCGAGTGAGAGATTAAACTGGTCCTCCCAGCGGAACTCGAAGCGGGCCTTGCTCAGGGCGTTGTCGCGCACCTGGGCGCCCGGATGGCCCTTGGCGAGGTCGGCCGCGTGCGCGGCGATCTTGTAGGTGATGACGCCCTCGCGCACATCGTCCTTGTTGGGCAGGCCGAGGTGTTCTTTCGGCGTTACATAGCAGAGCATCGCCGTGCCGTACCAGCCGATCATGGCCGCGCCGATGCCGGAGGTGATGTGGTCGTAGCCGGGGGCGATGTCGGTCGTGAGCGGTCCAAGCGTGTAGAACGGCGCCTCGTCGCACCACTCCAATTGCTTCGTCATGTTTTCCTGGATCATGTGCATGGGCACATGGCCGGGGCCCTCGTTCATCACCTGCACATCTTGCGCCCAGGCGCGGCGGGTGAGGCCGCCCTGCACCTCGAGTTCGCCGAATTGGGCGGCATCATTGGCATCCGCGAGGCAACCGGGGCGGAGTCCATCGCCAATCGAGAAGGAGACATCGTAGGCGGCCATGATCTCGCAGATTTCGTCCCACTTGGTGTAGAGGAAGTTCTCCTGGTGGTGCGCCAGGCACCACTTCGCCATGATCGAGCCGCCGCGGCTCACGATGCCCGTCACGCGGTTGGCCGTGAGGGGCACAAAGCGCAGCAGCACGCCGGCATGAATCGTAAAGTAGTCGACGCCCTGCTCGGCCTGCTCAATCAGCGTGTCGCGGAAGAGGTCCCAGGTCAGGTCCTCGGGCCGCCCGCCGACCTTCTCGAGGGCCTGGTAAATCGGCACGGTGCCGATGGGCGCGGGCGAGTTTCGTAGGATCCACTCGCGCGTCTCGTGGATGTTCGCGCCGGTCGAGAGGTCCATGACCGTGTCCGCGCCCCAGCGGGTGGCCCAGACCATCTTCTCTACCTCTTCCTCAATCGAACTGGTGACGGCGGAGTTGCCGATGTTGGCGTTGATCTTGACGAGGAAGTTGCGGCCGATGATCATCGGCTCCAGCTCGGGGTGGTTGATGTTGGCGGGGATGATCGCACGGCCACGGGCGACTTCGTCGCGCACGAACTCGGGCGTGATGGCCTTGGGCAGTTTTGCGCCCCAATCGACGCCGGGGTGCTGCCGTTTGAGCGATTCCGCGACCAACTCGAGCCGCTGGTTCTCGCGAATGGCGATGTATTCCATCTCCGGCGTGATCTCGCCGCGCCGGGCGTAGTGCATCTGCGTGACGCGGTGCCCCGCCTTCGCGCGCAGGGCCGGGCGCGTGCGCTCGAAGCGGATGCCGTGAAGCGCTTCGTCCTGCAGGCGGCGCTGGGCAAATTCGGAGGTGATGGCGGGCAATTCCTCGACATCGCCGCGCTCCTGAATCCAGTTCAGACGCAGCGGCGCGAGACCCTTGCGCACATCGATGGGCACCTCGGGGTCGGTGTAGGGGCCGGAGGTGTCGTACACCGTGATCGGCGGATTGTCCTCGACCGTGGCGTTGCCGTTCGTGCGGTCACGCGTCGGGTTCTGCGCGATCTCGCGCATCGGCACGCGGATGTCCGGCCGGGTGCCGGTCACATAAATCTTGCGCGAATTGGGAAAGGGCTCGCGCGTGATCTTCGTGGATTGCTCGGAAACAAACACGCGGGGTTCGCTCTTGGGGGCGGTCATGCGATTCCTCCGTCGGCAATAGGTCGATGATTATGGTTTCGAAGCGCGAGTATAGCATGCGTGGGAAGCGGTGTCAGGCCGTTGGAGCCCGGGCGGACACGGACAAGTCTCTCCCCTTCCTGATATGGCGGTCTACCCATCTCCGGATGTGGCCGGTCTCCTGACCGAGCCACTTATCCGACCGTCAGGTCTCCGAAAGCCTCGGTTGCAGCGTGGAGACTGGAGACCTTGCGGTCGCCGGAGTGGCTCGGTCAGGAGACCGGCCACATCAGCGAGCGGGGTCAGGCCACGGCCGCCCGCGCGGAGACGACGCAATCGTTAAGGCTCACGCCGCGGTATGCATTCCCGGCGAAGCGCAGGCCTGGGTGGGCGAGGGTGGCGGCGTCGGTCGCGTCGAGCACGGCCTGATGGCCCAGCCCGTACTGCGGGATGGAGTCCCGATGCTTGAAGATGCGGACCACTTCGGGCGGCGTGTGGATATCCAAGAGCGGGTGCACTTCCTTCGCCACGAGGGCGAGCAGCTCCGCATCGGTGAGGTCCACGGCCTCCGGGTCCGTCGCCCCGCCGATCATCGTGCGCAGCAGCACCCAGCCCTCGGGCGCCTGATGCGGAAAGATGGACGAGGTCCACAAACACCCCAGCACCCGCTTGCCCTCGACGCGCGGCACGAGGAACCCGAAGCCCTTCATGTCATGCCCGACCGCCGCGCGCGGATAGGCGGTGCACACGACGGCCATGTTGACACTCTCGACTCCTGCAAGGCGCGTCGAGGCTTCGGGAGCGAGTTCGGCAATCATGGCGGCGGTCGCCTTGGGCGGCGTGGCGAGCACGACTCGCCGGACCTCGAACGCGCGATCGTTCGCACATTCCACGCGGAAAGCATCGTCGATCCGTGAAATTCGTTCCACGCTGACCCCAAGTTGCAAGGCATCCCCCAGCGATTCCGACGCACGCGCGATGATCTGGCCTATGCCGCCGCGCAGGGTCGTCAGGGTCCCCCCCGGTCCCATCGCACTGCCTGATTTGGCGCCGCTCCACTTGGCCTCCTTGGCCTTCGCCATCATCGCGCGGAAGAGGCTGCCGTGCTCGGCCTCCATCGCCGCCATGCGAGGAAAACAATGCGCCAGCGAGAGTTGCTTCGCATCCCCGCCGAACACGCCCGACACCATCGACGACACCAGCACATCCGCCGCCTCCCGCCCGATGCGGCGCGCCGCGAACGCGTGGATGGACTCCGGCGACGGGTCCGTGCGTGCCTTGATGAGCGGTTCGAACATCAGACGCGCCCGGCCCGGCACGGAGAGCAAGGGTGATACCAGAAACTTTGGCGGCGGCACGATCTCCACCAGCTTTCCGTTGCGCAGGATAAAACGCCTCGCGGCCGCCTCATTCGCCTGCACCAACTGATCGCTCAGGCCGAGTGCTGCGATCCACTCCAGCATTTGCGGCTCGCGATCCAGAAACCCATTCGGGCCCCAGTCGAACTGAAAGCCGTCCTCCGCGATGGTGTGTGCCCATCCCCCCGGCCGTTCCGCCGCCTCCAGCACGCACACGAAATCCCCCGCCGCGCGCGCATACCACCCCGCGCACAAACCGGTGATGCCGGCTCCGATGATGATGGTGTCGAATGATTCCACGATAAACCTCCGCTTATACGGGAGTATCGCAAAAAATGGGCTCTGAGTGCAGGCTGGAATTCAGTGGGTTGTGCCAGTAGTTAGCGATGTGATAGAAAAATCATTGGGGTTCAACCAAGGGAGGCGATGTGACATGGTTGGTGTAGCGCTTGATTCCAAGGGAATGGTTCAATCCAAGGACCGTTTGCGCCGAACAGTCTTGACAATCTTGTCCGTATATTGGGCGTACTGCCTGGTGAGCACTGCCGCAGGTTACGCGCTCTATCAGTGGGCCATCGCCCCACAATTTTCGACTGATATGGGTGAGCAGATGATCGTCGTGTACCACGCACTGACAGCGCTCAACTTCGCCGCCTACGCAATCTTGGTGTATGTCAGCGCGCACGCCATCAGCCGGCCCGTACGATGGGAATGGCAAATCCTGACCGCGGTGCTGGTGCTCTTGGTGCTCACCAGGGCCACATACTTTCTTGCCACTGTTTATGCCGCTATGGAGGGGAATGGTTGGCAGTATGTCGTTTTCGCCGCATTCATACCTGTCGTCCTGTTGACCCAGATCCTTTTTCTCCGCTGGTCGCGTGTGTGATGCATGCCCCGGCGGCCATCCGCCCGTATCCGCCCATGAGCAACCTCTAACCCACTCACGGCGTGGCGCCGCTCCCAGTCTTCTGCACGATCACGCACAGGTGGTTGTATGGCCATTGGTCAAACTCGAAATGGCGTAGTGCGAGGCCGCAATCGTGGAGCAGGCGGAGCAGGCCGGGAATCCCAATGGCCCCGTAGAAGAAGTTCTGCCCGAGAAATGAGTCCGTGTGCTCGTCGGACTCATCCACCCCACCGGCACTGAAGATAAAGACGCCATCATCCTGAAGGCCGGCGGAAACCTTGGCAATCACGCGCTCTTGCCGCTCGATGCTCAAGTGAAAGATGCTGTCCCACGCGGTGATGAAGTCGTACTGCTTCGGGAAATGCCATTCACAGATATCCGCGCAATGGAAGACCACCTCCGGAGCGCGTGCCTGCGCAAGTTCGGTCATCTCTTTGGAGATATCCACGCCCTCGGGCACGAAACCGTGCTCGCGCAGGAGTTGCACGAACCGTCCGCTGCAGCCGCAGCCGATGTCCAATGCGGTCCCCCGATGTTTTAAAAATGCGATCGCCCGCTCGTGCTGCGGGATACCATTCTTGTGATTGAATGCATCGCTCGCCCAATGGCGCGCAATGTGCCCGTAACTGACGGCTATGTCGGACGGTTCCATGGCTTTCTCCGCGGCATGCTTTGGTAATAGGCCGTCTCCAGACGACTCGACAGACACGACCGCAGCGATGCTATAGTGCCGGGCGTGGAATCGGCAACCCACGGGAGGCGGGCAACAATGAGTGGTGTGACGCGGAGGGCGTTTCTGGGTTCGGCCGGGTTGACGGCCGGCATTGGCGCAATGGGAAGTAAACCGGCTGCGGCCGCGATTCGCACGCAGGCGGACCGCGAACGAAGGCCGAACTTCGTGGTCATCATGACGGACGACCAGGGCTACGGCGATCTCGCCTGCCTGGGCAACCCGCATGTGCGCACACCGAATATCGACCGCCTGCACGGGCAGAGCCTGCGTTTCACCAACTTCTATGTGACGCCCGTCTGCGCCCCGACGCGTGCGGGCCTCATCACGGGGCGCTACAACTACCGCACGGGGGTGGTGGACACCTACATGGGCCGCGCGATGATGGACCCATCGGAAATCACCATTGCCGAGACGCTGCGGGAAGGCGGCTATCGCACGGGCATCTTCGGCAAGTGGCACCTGGGCGACAACTACCCGCTGCGAGCTGCCGACAAGGGCTTCGAGGAAAGCCTGGTGCACCTCGGCGGTGGCATCGCGCAGCCTTCCGAGCCGTTGATGACGGGGTATTTTAATCCCATCCTCCGGCACAACGGGAATCAACGGCAGTACGAGGGCTACTGCACCGATGTGTTCGCGGATGCCGCAATCGATTTCATTGAGGAACACCGGGATGAGCCCTTCTTCGCCTACCTCTCCACCAACGCGCCGCATACGCCCTTGATTATTCACGACAGCCTTGTGCAACCCTACCGGGACATGGGCCTCGACGAGGAGACCGCCCGCACCTACGCGATGATCGAGAACATCGATCTGAATGTGGGCCGACTGCTCGACAAACTGGATGAACTCGGCCTGGCCGAGGATACCGTCGTGGTTTTCCTCACGGACAATGGCGGGCACTTCGCGGAGGACGGTGACCGCCATCGGGGCGGCATTCGTGGGAGAAAGGGCACCGTGTATGATGGCGGCATCCGCGTGCCTTGCTTTGTGCGGTGGTCTCGTGGACTCCCCGCGGCGGTGAATGTGCCCGAGGTGGCTGCCCACATCGACCTCTTTCCAACCATGCTGGGGATTTGTGGACTGCCGCTTCCCGACGACCGCACGATCGACGGCCGGAATCTATTGCCGTTGATGACCGGTGACAGCGAGGATTGGCCCGACCGGAACATCTTCCTGCAGTGGCACCGGGGCGATGCGCCGGAACCATTTCGCGGCTCTGCCGTGCGCGGGCCACGGTACAAGCTGGTAGATGGCAAGGAACTGTATGACTTGCACGACGACCCCGCGGAAGAGCGCGATATCGCAGCCGATTACCCGCACATTGTGCGCGAGATGCGCGCGTCCTACGAAGTCTGGTTCGCGGATGTGTCCAGCACGCGCGGCTACGACCCCGTGCGCATTCATGTCGGAACCCCGCACGAACGGCCGACCGTCCTTTCCCCGCAGGATTGGCGCGGCACCGACACCTGGGTCAGCACACGCGCCGCCCACTGGGACCTCCATGTCGAGCGTGCCGGCCTCTACAACATCAGCCTGCTCACCCTCGACCGCCGCTCCACCGGCCGCGCGCGCATTTCCATCGCAGGAAGCACACACGAGATGGACTTCCCCGAGTGGGATTCCAAATGGACCTTCACCGACATCCCACTTCCCGAGGGGGACACCCGCCTCGCGTTCGAGGTGCTCGAATACGAACAAGGCGACATGGGAATCGAGGGAGTGCGCTTCGCCGAAGTCGCGCGGATTCGTTGATGTACCGAGTTCGCATTCACTCGGGAAGCCAACGACCGAAGCATCGCGACGCCCCCAGCGCCACTTGGACCCCAAACCCCGCACGGCCCAAAAAAGCCACGACCAAGTTGACTTCCCCTCCCCGCAATTGATATCTTCTTGCTTCCCGTACGACACACCTTCACGGAAAGTGTCCCAACGGGCCCACGGAGACGTAGTTCAGCCGGTTAGAACGCTGCCCTGTCACGGCAGAGGTCGCGGGTTCGAGTCCCGTCGTCTCCGCCACGGAACTACAGCCCCCGCAACGGTTTACGAGAGTAACGGTTGCGGGGGCTTTTCGTTGCAATGCGCTTGGGGTAACGCATGGGTAACGGCGGGGAGCGTTTCGAGCCCGGATGCACCGTTTCCGCCTGGGCTTCGTGCATGCCTTCCACGCACCGCTCCGCCCCGTACAAGCACGGACACGAGCGCGACGCCTTCCGGTGCATTGACCAGGCATTGAACGCGTACTCTCCCATCGAGACTTGCCCCCCGAGCCCTCGCACTCGAAGGCTTGTTCGCCAAGCGTCCAGAGCCGGGTGCGTCGTGCACGGATGACGGCCGCCCCGTGCTATCCGCCCGCCATGGACCGCCCGGCAACCTCGAAGGGGAACACGGCCGCAACGAAGCGCATCCAACAATCCGGAACGAGCGCAGGCACTCCCCCGCTGTCCCGGGCCGGGGGGGGGGCTCGGGGGGATTCGCAGCGGCGATGACAGAATATTCGACCCATTCTCGTAATTCGCCAAAATTTGGGCGGTTCCCGGGGATCAGGGGGAGCGGCGGCTGGTAATGCGCTCCCTACTTGCCCTCATACAAGCTTGACACCTCCAGGTGTGCTGGTAGAACATGGGCGTCCAGAGCGAATGCTCAATTTCGGGGGGTGACTGCAAAGGGGCTTTGTGGTCAACAAGCGTGGGGCTCATCGTACAGTGCCGGAAACAAACATCTTCCAATCTTCTGTTGCGAGGCGCTTCCATGCCTCCAGGTGATGAGCGGGGCCGCGACCTCTTCATCGTAGACAACAGCGTCTCTGGGTGGACGGGTCTACGATACCTCGAAGAATGGACTGAAATCGCGAAGTCTTTTGACATCGCCACGGGCTTCTTCGAAATCGGCTCCCTTCTCGCGTTGGATGGCAAATGGCAGCCCCTCGAGAAGATCCGAATCCTGATGGGTGCCGAAACAACCAAGCGTACCCGGCAGGCCATGCTCGAAGCCGTGCGGAATCGCGCCAAAGAAGTCCTCGACGACAGCATTGAGGGCGAAAAGGCTAGCAACCCATTTCTCCAAGGTGTCCCGGCCATCTTGGAGGCCCTCCAGTCGGGCCAAATCGAGTGCCGGGTCTACGACAAAGACAAATTCCACGCGAAGGCCTACATCACGCATGCCAAGCTCGAGGTCGTTGGCTCTCAAGCTCTCGTGGGCTCCAGCAACTTCACCCGCCCCGGCCTTACCCAGAATATCGAGCTCAATGTTCAAGTGCAGAGCGCCCGAGAGGTTGCCCAGCTTCAAGAATGGTTCGAAATCCATTGGAACGAGGCGAAGGAAGTCACCGGGGATGTAATCGAGACCATCGAGCGGCACACGCACCCCTATACCCCGTTCGACATCTACGCGAAAGCCCTCCAGGAACTATTTCGTGGGCATGAACTGACGGACAACGAGTGGGACGAAACCCGCTCCAAGATGTACCCCCATCTCGATAAGTACCAGCAGGAAGGCTACGGGGCCTTGATGAAGATCGCGCGCCAGCATGGCGGCGCGTTCCTCTGCGATGGCGTCGGTCTAGGCAAGACCTTCGTCGGCCTGATGCTTATTGAGCGCATGATTCTCCACGAGGGGAAGCGGGTTGTGCTGTTTGCACCCAAGGCCGCAAAGGAAGGCGTCTGGGATCCTCACTTGCGAGAATGGCTCCCACATATCGGTGGCGTCGGAGGCACATCGGATTTCAGCAATCTCGCCGTATTCAGTCACACGGACTTAGGCCGGGGGGGAGAATTTCCGGAGCGCTTTCGACGCATCGCCGACTTGGCCGATGTGGTCATCATCGACGAAGCGCACCACTTCCGCAATCCGGGCTCGCGCGGCGGGGGAGAGAGCGAAAAGCCCCCCTCTCGCTACTACAACCTATTCGACCTCCTCAATGGCTCGGAGCGACGCAAAGCCGTGTTCATGCTTACCGCCACCCCCATCAACAACAAGATTCACGACTTCCGGCACATGGTCGAGTTGTTCACCAACCGCGACGAGGCCTACTTTGCCCGCACGCTTGGCGTCAACAATCTCCGCGCCCATTTCATCCAGATGGACAGGGCGCTACGAAAGAGCGTGGGGCATGACATAGGCGATGTCACGGAATTCCTGCCAGAGATGCAGGAACTGATGCAGACGGACGAAATACTTCGGCAGCTTGTCGTCCAGCGAAGCCGTGCATATGCCCGCGAGAGTCAGATTCGTGAAACTGGCGCTGCCGCCGTGTTCCCTGACCGCAAGCCACCACAGGTCGCTGAATACTCCATTCGAAAGACTTACGGCCGCCTCTTGGATATGTTCACCAGCGCGTTCGAGCAAAAGACGCCTCTGTTTACCCTGTCGATGTACTACCCTCTGTCGTCGTATGTCGGACCAGACAGCACCATCGACCCCCTCGAGGAGAACAGCCAGAAGCAGGTCGTTGGACTCATCCGCACCAACTTCCTCAAGCGCTTCGAGAGTTCCGTTACAGCCTTTGAACTCTCGTGCGAAAAGCTATTGCTGAAACTCCTGGCATTCGTGGAAATCCACAGCACGACCCAAACGGAATCGCGAAGACTTGATTTATGGAAGCAGGAAAACGCTGGCATCTTGGGATGGGCACAGCAGCGCCAGATGGAACTCTGGGGCGGTACAAGTGACGACGATGCCGACGAAGACATCGTCCCTCAAGAAATGCTCGATGCCGTGGAGCGCCTCGAGCGCGATGAATACAATGTTTCGGCCATGCTCGTCGAGGCCTATCACGACATGAATCAAATCCTCCACTTCTTGGAGGAAGCCCGGAAGTTCAAACCCAGCAACGACGACAAACTCCAAAAGCTCATCCGCCTGCTAAAGTCCAAGGAACTTGCGGGCCAAAAGGTGCTCATCTTTACCGAATTCGCCGACACCGCCCGCTACCTCAAGTACCACCTCAAGGAGGCCGGAATCGAGGGCGTCGAGCAGGTCGACAGCGCCACCAAGGCCAACCGCGCGGATGTCATCCGCCGCTTTTCCCCGTATTACAACGGGAGTTCATCCGCCCAACTCGCCGCAGACGGCCAAAAAGAAATCCGCATCCTCATCTCCACGGATGTACTCTCGGAAGGCCTCAACCTTCAGGACGCCTCCAGGATGATCAACTACGACATCCACTGGAATCCCGTCCGCCTCATGCAGCGCATCGGCCGCGTTGATCGCCGCATGAGCCCCGAAGTGGAGAAGCGTCTCATCGCCGATCACCCCGAGGTGGAATCCTCACGCGGCAAAGTCTACTTCTGGAATTTCCTCCCCCCCGAGGAACTCAACGAAATTCTCACCCTGTATAGCAAGGTGACACAAAAGACCCTCCTCATCTCCAAGACCCTTGGCATCGAGGGCAAGAAACTCCTCACTCCGGATGACGACTACGAAGCCCTCAAAGACTTCAATCACGCCTACGAGGGCACTCGCACCGCCATCGAGGACCTCCACCTCGAGTATCAGGACCTCATCAAGGAGGACCCAAACCTCGAGAAGCGCCTGCGCCACTTCCCCGGTGCCGTCTTCAGTGGCCGCAAACGCGTGCCCAAACAATTACTCGGCGTCTTCTTCTGCTTCGCCCTGCCCGCACTCGACAAAGAAACCGGCGAGTTCTCCGAAGAGGCGGGCACCACCCGCTGGTACTTCTACATCCTGGAACGCGAAACCATCCTCGAGGATGCGGGCGAAATTGCCGCCAGCATCCGCTCCAAGCCCGACACCCCACGCAAGTGCATCACCGCGCCCAAGACCCTCTCCGACATTCGGGCCAAGATCGAAAAGCACATCAAGAATTCGTACCTCAAGCGCATTGACGCCCCCGTCGGCGTCAAACCCAGCCTCAAGTGCTGGATGGAACTCAACGAGGGCTAAGGCGTGTCGCAAAATCACCGCGAAATTCTGGCGAGTATCACCGACTTCGACCAGCTCCTCGCCTATCTGCGCGACCCCATGGGCTGGCCCATCGGCACAGATACCCTCGAGGACCTCTCCTTCGAGTACACCGCCGACGAAATCGGCGTTGATGCGGCAAACGCCGCCAAGATTCAGGAAATCACGCGCCTGCGGCCCTTGGTCGCCGGGCAACCGTGGGGTATTTTCTTCGTCAAATTCGAGCGCAAGCGCCTGCCCGTCGTGGCGCTGCGCCGTATTCTCGGGCAGTTGGTTTTCAAGAAACGCGCAGGGGCCAACCGGGCCGATCGCCCCGCGTGGGACCTCCACGACCTCCTATTCATCTCCGCCTTTGGCGAGGAGGAAGACCGCCGCATTTGCTTCGCCCACTTCTCCGAGGACCCCTACAAAGGAAATCTCGCCACCCTCAAGGTGCTCGGCTGGGACGCGGACGACACCGGCCTCAAGCTCGACCATGTCGCCAACCTGCTGGAGGAGAAACTTGCCTGGCCCGAGGATGAGAATGACCCCGACGCATGGCGCGAGCAGTGGCAAACTGCCTTCACCCTCAAGCACCGCGAAGTCATCACCACCTCCAAGGCACTTGCCGTCAAGATGGCGGAACTTGCCCGTAGCATCCGCATGTACATTCTCGACGCCCTTGCCATTGAGTCCGAAAAGGGCAAGCTGCGCGGCCTCCTGGCCGACTTCCGCCGCTCCCTCATCCACGACCTCGATGAGGACGGCTTTGCCGACATGTACGCCCAGACCATCACCTACGGCCTCCTCTCCGCACGCGTCTCCCGCCAATCGGACGGACTCGTCGCGGAAGACCCCATCCTCTTGGCACCGGAGACCAACCCCTTCCTGCGCGAATTGCTGGAAACCTTCCTCAAACTCGGAGGGCGCAGCCAGAAGACCAACGGCCATGTCCTCGATTTCGACGAACTCGGCATCAACGAGGTTATCGAAACCCTGCGTAAGACCAACATGGACGCCGTCCTGCGCGATTTCGGCGACAAGAATCCCCAGGAAGACCCCGTCATCCACTTTTACGAACTCTTCCTCAAGGAATACGACGCCAAGAAGCGCATGGCTCGCGGCGTGTTTTACACCCCCCGCCCGGTCGTGTCCTACATCGTCCGCTCCGTGGATGAACTCCTCCGCACCGAGTTCGGTCTCGAGCACGGACTCGCGGACACCACCTCATGGGGCGAAATGACCAGGCGCAACAAGGACATCACGATTCCCGAGGGCGTAGACCCGAAGCAGGACTTCGTCCAGATTCTCGACCCCGCCACGGGCACCGGCACCTTCTTGGTCGAGGTCATCGGCCACATCCACCAAACCCTGCGGAAGCAGTGGGAAAGCGGCAAGGGCGCCCTGCCCGCCATCCGAGGCCGGAAGGGCGACCCGCGCACGGCATTCAAGACGCTGGAGGACTACTGGAACGCCTATGTCCCCGAGCACCTCCTCACCCGCCTCCACGGCTACGAATTGTTGATGGCCCCCTACGCCATCGCCCACCTCAAGATAGGCCTCAAGCTCGCCGAGACCGGCTACAGATTCGAGAGCCACGCCCGAGCCCGGGTCTACCTCACCAACGCCCTCGAGCCCGCCCAGGACTTCAGCGGGCAATTCGACTTTGCCATCCCCGCCCTCGCACACGAGGCCGAGGCCGTCAACCAAATCAAGCGTGACCGGCGATTTACTGTGGTCATTGGAAATCCTCCGTACGCGGGCTACTCGGCAAACATGAACGACGCGGCTCAGGACTTGGTGCAGCGGTATCGACAGGTCGAAGGAAATCTCATAAAAGAGAGAAAACTCTGGCTACAGAATGACTATGTCAAATTTCTCGGGCTTGCCCATGGCTTAACTCTAGACAGCGGCGTGGGCTCAATCGGCTATGTCACCGACAACAGCTATCTCGACGGACCAACATTTCGAGGGGTGCGCTGGAATCTTCTATCAGACTTCAGCTGTATCGATGTCTTGAATTTACATGGCAGCGCCAAGAAAGCCAATACTGACTCAGCTGCGGCGGCAGACCAGAATGTATTCGATATAACCCAAGGCGTCAATGTACTTTGCGCCATTCGGCGTGGACTAACAGTTCACGCCAAATTCCGGATCGCAAGCATTATTGGAAGGCGAGAACAAAAGTATGCGCGACTTCTTTCGCTTGCCCTCAGCGATGAGTCATGGGCCGTGCTAAATCCAGCCGCGCCGTTCTTTCTTTTTGCTAATGGTCAAGCAGAGGACAACGACGAATATAGGAGCTTCATATCGATTAAATCAATATTTCAAATCGGATCGGTTGGGGTGCAAACTTCTCGCGACAATCTAGCCATTGACTTCACCCATAGGGAGCTTTGCGACAAGATTCATGACTTTGCGGACCCTAGATACAGTGACAACGCTATCCGGGAGCGCTACTTTCCAGGGAAGAAGGTCGCTGATTACAAGGCCGGTGACACGAGGGGATGGGAACTAACACGGGCCCGCAAAGCTATCGCTACGGAGAAATCCCTTGAAGATAAAATCGTCTGCATTTCGTACAGACCATTCGACATCAGGTACATCTATAATTCGACATTTCTCGTCGATTGGCCGCGCCCACAGGTATCGGAGCAAATGCGCTCAGGAAAAAATGTTGGTCTATGCGTCTTGAGAAGGACCGAGAATTCACGGACATATGATTACTTTAGCGTATCAAGGTACACCATAAGCAACCATCAAGTGTCGCTCAAGGACGGCACATATCTGTTTCCACTTTATCAAGAAGTTGATACTGGCCACAAAGAGCTGTTCGATGCGTCTGAAATCAGAAAGCCGAACTTCTCACAGGAATTTGTCGCAGCTTTTGCGGTGGCACTTCGATTGCCGAGTCAAGGTTCACACGGACTGCCTGAGAATCTGACTCCAGAAGTTATTCTCCATTACACCTACGCTGTGTTTCACAGTCTAGACTACCGGACCCGATACGCAGCACTCCTAAGAATTGACTTCCCCCGACTTCCGTTGCCCGGCAGTCTTCAATTGTTCCGCGGACTGATCGAACTCGGCGGCGAACTCGTTGCCCTCCACCTCATGGAATCCCGAAAGCTCGAGGAATCCATCACCGAATACCGGGGGCCGGATGCGCCCGAGGTTGGCCGCGTGGGGTGGTCCGGCGGCACCGTCTGGCTGGATGCGGGAAAGACGAACGCCCGCGAAGGCCACCGCGCCAGCAAGCCCGGCACCATTGGCTTCCACGGCGTTCCCGAGGCCGTGTGGGACTTCCACATCGGCGGCTACCAGGTCTGCCACAAGTGGCTCAAAGACCGAAAAGGCCGCACCCTCACCCCCGACGACATCGCCCACTACCACAAAATCGTCGTCGCCCTCCACGAAACCATCCGCATCATGCAAGAAATCGACGAAGTCATCAACCACCACGGCGGCTGGCCCGGAGCCTTCCAGACGGGACATAGCGGCTTGTAGAAAGCACGCTGAAAGTGAGTGTTAGAACTGCTCCATTGTCAGGACCTAAGTATTTCGAGGCGCTGGCGATTCGCATGGACAGCAACGATTTGGACAGCAAATAACTCGAGGACAGTATAGAATGTTCAACTACTTCCACAAGCGAAAGAAGATTTCGGTTAGTGTTGAATACTACAACGATGTCCATCGCCAGAAACTCAATCGCTATGCAAGCTGCTCAGAAATCCAAACTATTGTAAACGACGGCGTCCGGATTCCTTTAGCCGAGTTTCTCACTTATTATTGGTTTCACCTAAAAGGCTCGGGCCTATCTGGTTTCGAGAATTACTCAGCAATTGAATCTGAGTTCTCCGAGAACTTAGCGTATCTGAGGCGCTTTGTCGGGTTTTCTGGCTCTTTGATGACCGTGAAAGCCGGGGCCCAGCGCCTACCGAACGAAGTTATCGAGCATATTGGAGAGTCGGTCGCCCTCTCCGTTGTCAATCGCATTCATGGTCTTACGCAAGCCGACTGGAGCAGAATCGATACAAGCTCTAAAGACAAGTCATTGGACTTTGAGCTTGCGAGCGATGGGAAGAATCTGATTCAAGTCGAAGCCAAGGGTCATTTCACAAAGTCCGGCACCAATACGGCGAAGAAAGGCCTGTGGGAGAAACTCAAGGATATTGAGGCCAAAAAGCTTGATGTTCGCGCTAAGAGCCAACATCTACATAGTGTATTGCTGTACGGTGCGATCGTCTCCTTTGGCGCTCCATCGCCGGAAGAGATTCGGTGTTGGATTTGCGACCCGCCGGCCGAAGAGATGGAAATCGATCCTCGCGCATTCCGCCTTGTAAGTCGCATGCGGTTCTTGCGCGACTTCATTACCTTGATTAGTCCAAAGTCTGCGTTTTCTGCAGCTCTTTCTACCAGAACGGCGGCCCTCGAGGCCCTTTCTAACCCATTCCTCTTGGACGGAGTGCCGCTCAAGCGCGGAAGTGGATACCCTTTCAATTATCGGCCCCTTAATTCGTGGGCTAGGAAGCACTCAAGCTTTATGACTACCAAGTCGCGTGTCAGAGACTTCCCAGCGGGTGGCATCGTCTTCGAATTGTCCGACAGTGAACTTTTTCTGATTGGGATTAGGGAAGAACTCCTAAACATGGCTGCTAATCAGGATTTTGGCGCGATACTAGACTATCGAGTGGAGCCATACTCCGAATCACATGAAGTCGATTGCGCGTACAGTCAAACGCGATTCGAGTTATCTCGCCTGCCCGCCATAATCCCGGAGGCTAAGAAAGGTAGTGACGGATATTATCGCTTTTCGCTTTCTGGAGAATTGCATTTCAGCGATGCGGGTCTGGTGTTCGGAATTCTACCTTTGGAGTAAGTCGCATCCCGGAGATTCTTACTCGGCCATGACTTTAGAGCCGGATGCAGAGTCTTCACGGCGCAGTGCAGCGGCCTCGAGCGATTAAGGGAGAGTGAAGCCATGCCAAGTGAATGGATCCCGCTCAATCAAATCGCCAGCATTCCGGAATTGACGCCTCCGAAAGACCCCGAGTTTGCGCGGCGGCTCGATGCCGTTTGGAGCGGTGCGATGCCCATGTATTACGCAACCGTCCCCGTGACCCTATTGCGGCCGTTCTCGTCGGAGTACGACCCCTCCAAGCACCCCATTGGCGTGCAGATGATCGAGCGGGTTATGAGGGATTGGAGTGGTGGGCAGATGAAGTACATGATCGGCTATGAGCAGGACGGGGCGATGATCATTTCGGACCACTACATCGTCCTTGCAGCTATCCAAAGGGGCCAGCCCGAGTATGTGCCGGTGTGGGTGATGGGCAAACCGTCACTGGCGGGGCTGATGGATGTCCAGGGCCCAATCATGCAAAGCGATATTCCAAAGCTTTTGGGTTTCGAGAAGGACTCTTGACGCTTGCGTTTGTTCGCAGAATCCGTGGAGTGACAAGTCCTTGCCAGCCTCCTACCGCGTATACATAGACGAATCGGGGGACGAAGGTTTCGTGTTCCGTGAGAATTACGGGGGCAGTTCGCGCTGGTTCGTGCTTTCGGCCGCCGTGATTCGGCAGCCGAATGACTTGCAGATGGTCTCGTGCCTGAAGGATGTCCGGCAATTGTTCGGGTGGGCGCACAAGAAGCCGCTCCATTTCGTGGACTTGAAGCACGAGCAGCGGGTGCCCTACATCAAGCGCGTGAGCGCATTGCCCATCCGTACGGTGAGCGTGCTGATCTACAAGCCCCTGATTTCCGAGCCGGAGAAGTTCCAGAACGACCGGTATCTGCTCTACCGTTACGCGACGCGCCTTTTGCTGGAGCGGGTGTCGTGGCTGTGCCGGGACCACCGCCGCCCTGGCGAAGGGGATGGCTTCGCGGAGATCGTGTTTTCGAACCGCAGCAACATGTCGTATGAAGAGATACGGGACTACATGAGGGTCCTACGGAAGCAGGCGGAGACCTCCCCCCTGAAGGTGCAGATTGATTCCACCGTGATCGACCCGGACCGTATCCAGTCGGTGGAGCACTCGAAGCTGGCGGGGTTGCAGGTGGCGGATGCCGTTGCATCCGGGATGCACTACGCCGTGAAGGTGAACCGGTTTGGAGACACGGAGCCGGGCTATGCCGGGCATCTCGCGCGGACCATCTACCGCCACCGGAATGAGCGGACGATCGGGTACGGGCTGAAGTTCTGGCCCGAAGACCTCGCGACGATAAAGAAGCAGGCCCCCGAGGCGTCTAACCTCGAGGGCCTGTAAAGTCGCAGTAGGGCCCCAGGTCCGAGGTTCCCACCCGTGAGGGCTGCCACTTACGAGAAGCGGCCTCTTCTGGTGACCTGCGCTTGCCCTACTTGGATTCTGCCGTAGCCCCCTTCCGATGTCAAGTGCTTTCTCGTTTTTCGAAGTGCGTTCACGCCCCGTCCCATTTTGGGGCGGTTTGCGATGTGTTTTGTGAAGGGGAGCCCCGAAACAAAGGATCAAAAGGATCGAAACTACCCTGTTCAAGCAGTTTTGAGCCTTTTGATCCTTGATTCCGGGTTCCAGAGAAAATCAACGGTGGGACGCCCTCCCCCGTCGGGTCTTCTCTTGCACGCTCGGAGATGGCCGTGATCAACCAGTACCTCGAGGGCGTCTCGGGCGGCTTCCCGGTCAAACCCGCCCCAGTGCTTCAAGGTCAAGTCTCGAATGGTGAATGGGTCGGGCAGTTCATCCGCGCGGCTGAGGATGGCCTTGGCGGCCGTGATGGCGGGTGCAATCGTCGCTGAATTCTGTGCCGCAATCGCCGCCGCGAGAAAGTACCGCCCGAGTTGCTCTGCGCGTGCCCAGGTGTCGAGCGATATTTCGTTGCCTTGGGCGTCATTCACTTCCGCCAGGTGCAGCACACCCGCAATCTTGACGGTCTGTGTAACAGCCTTCCCGGCAATGTCCGCGTGGTCCGCGAGTTCGCCTGAAATGCCTTCCTCGATTTCGTTGTGAAAGAGACGCCGGGCTTCCGTCGCTTCCGGGGACAGCCGGATCGTGGTGGGTTCCGAGAAGAGTTCTCGCCCTTGAATGATGTGGTCCACGACCGCCCGAAACGGCTCGAGTTCGGCTTCGTCGAATGGGCGTTCGTTGGGGCCCTCGATGCGCTTTCCGGCCATGCGGGGCATCCGTACGATGGCGATACGGGACACGAGCCCGGAATCGCGCATTGCGCCGTTCTCGAGAAGCGAGCGCCACTTGTCGGGTTGCACGAAGATGCACACATTGAGGCAGGGTTTGGAGAGGTTTACATGCTCATACGGCTGTGCCGGGTTGCTGCCCACGCGCCCGCGCCCGATAGGGTCGCCCGAAATGCCATTCAAGTACACGGCTTCGTCTGTGAAGCTGTTCTTCGTGTACCGACCTAGTATTTGATCCAGCGTGTTGCGCCCTTCTGGGGAAAGCAAGAAGGCCTCCTCCCCGTGGTCCGCCATGTACCGCACCAGGAACTGGGAAGTGCAATCGTCGACGAGAAGGGGGATCGCCGGGGGCACAGGTTCCATATCGTTTTGAAGTTTGGCCGCTTCCCGCGCGAGTTCGGCTGGGTCTGCGTCTCGCTTCGCGGTTTTTCGGATGCCCTCGAGTTTTCGTGTCCGAACTTCGTTGCGCCAGCTGGCGTCCGCGAAGCGCTGTTGGTGCTTCGAACGGGCTTCCGTGAAGCGAGAGTCGAGGATTTCGCGCACGGGCCCGAGTAGCGTGCTCTTGCGCTCGGAGGGCTCCGCCACGCAGAGGAAAAACAACGCCGGGTGATGGCATAGGCCGGGCTTCTCTTCTATCAGTATGCCCTTTCCAGCCGCTCCAGCGATCGCCGCCAGGAAGGCAACGGCCGGTCCCTCGGGTGCGACCTTTGAGAAACGCGCAATCTCGTCCACGCCGCGCCGCAGGGGAGTGGGGAGTGCATCGAGCGGGAATTGGGGGAGTTCCGGGTCCAAGTCCGGCAATGGCTTCGGTTCGTCCCATTCGGCAACGGCCGCCTCGAGCAGGGGGGCCTTTTCGAGCAGCGAGAGGAGTTCATCCCGAAGCGCCGGGGTCTGTGTCCCTTCGATGGGCGCATTGCCGTCCCACCCAGGGAGCCGGGTTTGTATCCAGTCCACAATGTCGCCGCCCTTGGGGAGGCCCTCGAGCCGGAGCACGCGGGGCGTTGCGTCGAGCAGTTCCGCCACGACCTGGGCGTACTTCTCTCCGGGTTCGTCGTTGTCGGGGAGCACAACGCACTCGCGCCCTTTGAGGCGCGTCCAGTCTGCCTTGCTGGGGGCACTGGAGCCGCCCATTGAACAGACTGCCACGAGTCCAAGCCCGTGCAATGCGCTCGCACATTTTTCCCCTTCCGCAATGAACACGGGCCCGGGGGAGTACAGACTTCCGAGCCCAAACAGGGGGCGGGGTTCCGGGGGAGCACCCGGGGTCCACTTACCCGAGCCGTTGAGCGTGTAGACAGGGTACTCTTTCGAGCAGTCGGGGGCGTCAAACCTGCCCACTGCGATCGAGTCGGAATAGTGCCACCACGCAACGCGGGGGTTTCCGCGATAGGTCGAGGGAATCTCCGGGGTACTCATGCACAATACTCCGCGAGGGTCTCGAGCGCGCCGGGGAAGTCGAGCCCGTAGCGCTGCATGAGCCACGCGGGGCCGTCACCCTTTGAGCCGTCCGCGTAGTCTATCCAGCCGCCGTTGTCGAGATTCACCCGGAACGAGCCTGGCCGGGCGTCCGCCCGCAGGGGGTTGCACCCGCCGCAGGTCCACCCGCCCGAGCGCCGGGCCGGGGTCATGTCGGGGAGTTCGTCCTGCCAGAATGCTTCCCAGTCCACCGCCGCAAGAATCGCGTCGCGGTCGAGCCGGGGGTGTCGAGTCGCGTATGCTTGACACATAGTGTTTCCTCCTTGCCCGGCGGGGGTGACGCCCCCATCCAAACGCTGGGCAATTTTCCTGTCTAGCGCTGTTCGATCGGGTTGACGACTCCCCGGTCTTGGTACTCGATGATTTCCTTCGGGCTGTAGCGAACAGAGCGCCCAAGCTTGATGTAAGCCGGACCACGCCGCTCCGAGCGCCACTTGCGAAGAGTCATCACGGACACGCCAAGCAATTCCGCCACCTGGGTCTCTTTCAGAAGTTTTGCAATCATTGTGCTTATCCTTTCTGCTGGTTGCTCCGGGCGTTCATGCCCGGAATGCTCATGCTCTCCTTGACAACTCTCAGGACTCTCACCGATGAACGCGTCGCACAATGTCCCATCACATACCGATGTCCCGTATGCTTTACGCGCCGATCAATGTAGAGCATAGCACGGGAAAATCAGCCCCCCAGAGGACTCCGGTTTTTTCTATGTAAGTCTTTGGTTTCCACTAGGATCCGGATGCCGGAAAGATTCAAAACATGAAAGTGAGAGGGGAAATTTGAAACTAATTACTTGACTAAATTTCGACTATATATTGAAAATGTGAAAAATTACTGCAAAAAATCGGCAATTTGAGACAACCAAGTAGAAGCTCGAAACACAGAATAGTCGATGAGATACACCCATGACAGTGAAATGGCCTTTTGATCGTGAATTACTCTGACATTTTCATGCTACAGCTTCATTCTCTAAAGGTGCTTTTTGAAAGGACTTATGTGCGGAACGGTTTCATGTTTACCGCAAACCCATCGGGTGTTGTACACAAATAATATCTCTTTATACAAATGTTTTGATTGGTATACTTAACATCGATGGTGCCACTTCATCAAGGCATCATAGTGTCAACAAATTTACCTTGGAATCATCCTCTGAAGACGATGACCATTTCTTCGCCTGTTGGCGGCGTAAAGAGGAGACTGAGCGGGGCTGTACAAGGCTGGCCGAAGGGCTGTAAGGCGTACCAGCTTTCCTTATGCGTGCTTCGAGCCCGGAAAGTCCACAATTGCACCCTTGGGCTTGTTAAGTGACTGGACGGCCGCAAGTCCATTCTCGGGGGCAAGGTGGGCGTACTTCTGCGTCATCGAAATAGACGCATGCCCGAGAAGTTGGGAGACGGTATACAGCGGTTGCCCGCGCTGCACGAGCCTGCTGGCGAAGGTGTGGCGCAGGTCGTGGACGCGAAAGCCCTCAATGCCTGCATCGCGCATGAGCCGTGCCCAGGTGTTCTTGAAGTCGTGAATGACGCCGCCAAGGGGGGAAGGAAACACAATATCGCCCTCACTCATGGGCCGCCAAGCGTCGAGCATTTCCATTACGGTGTCATTCAGGGGGATGTGTCGTGCCCGTCCAGACTTCGTGCCGCTTGCCCGTACGGTCAAATTACGGGTGTCTATGTCGATGTCTGCCCACCGTAGGCCGAAGCATTCGCCCCGCCGCATGCCGGTATTGAGCAAAAGCACGATGGCCGGTTCCACGAAGTCCACATACCGAACCGTGCGCAAGTCGAGCCGCTCCACGAGTCCACGCTCGCGCCGCCATGCGTTGCCGCTGTCCCGTTCGGCCCGGAGCCGTTCCGCCCGTGCTTCGAGGGCTGTGAATAACCGGGCTTCTTCGTCATCCCTCAGGTAGCGCACGCGTTGCTCCTGGTCCTCCTTCATGGGCCGCACGCGTTGCAGCGGGTGCACTTCGAGCACTTCCATTTCCACGGCATGGGAAAGGGCCGCTTTCAGGGCTGTACAGTCGCGGTTGATAGTCGAGGGCATGCGCCCCGCGACCTGCCTGTCTTGACGCCACTCATGCACCGCCTGGGCAAGTTTGGGGGAGTCGAGGGGCATTGCCCACACCTTGCCCGAGAAGGCCGCCTGTAGGCGCTTGTGGGTGGCTTGCCCGCTTTTGCGGTGCGTGAGCACCCGGGTTGCGTAGGGGCCGTCTATCCAGGAGCCCACCGTAGGCATTTCCACGGTGGGTTTCCTGTCCCTCTTGGGGGAGTCCGCCCTCCCAGCTTCGTGCTCAATGGCTTGTGCTCGAATTGAGCGTGTCATTTCTCTGGCGCGTACGAGGGGCAGTTCTCCCACGCGCCCGAGCCGTTGCACCTGGGGCTTTCCGTGGAGCCGGTAGCGAAGATAGAACACCTTCGAGCCTGTCCGTTCAACCCGTAGGTACAGCCCCACCGCTTCCGAGTCGGGCACTTCGTAGCGGGTTTCCTTCGAGGATAGGGCGTCAATTGAGCGTTGCGTCAGCTTGGGCACTGTCAGACCCTCCGATTTTGGGGTAACGCATGGGTAACGGAAATCCTACAATAGCGTATCCATTGAGATTAGTCAATACAAAAGGTATGCTGCCAAGGCCCTGCAAATACAGGGGCATAAGCTGTGCTGTTTGTCTGCTATTGGTATAGACTTGTATGCCTAGTCCGCCCTGTCACGGCAGAGGTCGCGGGTTCGCGTCCCGTCGTCTCCGCCACGGAACTACAGCCCCCGCAACGGTTTACACGAGTAACGGTTGCGGGGGTTTTTCGCGCTCTCGGCGAACTACGCACCAAATGTACGCCGCAATACTGTGATCTGCCTCCGATTTATGTACCAGCCGAAACGAGAGGGTTTGCCTCGGATTCGGGATTGCCCCCGAGGCATGGGGCATGCAACGCACATTCCGTCGCTATCGCGACCACCTCGCTGCAGTGATGATCATCGCGGGGAAGTAAGTGTCCGTCCGTCGCCGCTCAGGGGGGAGCGACGGATGGCTGCGCATGCTATAGTTGCCGCCTAAAGCAAGGGGGATAGCACCATGCGAAAAGCGGCGGCGGTATTTCGTATCACGGGGGCTTTCGCGATTGTCCTGACGACGCTTTACGCGTCCGCGCAGGACACCGCCTTCTCAATACGCTCGGTCGAATTCTGGAGCGACGGCACCCGACTTGCCGGTGATCTCTTCGTCCCCAGCGGACTCGAATCGGGAGAGAAGCGCGCCGCCGTGCTGCTGTGTCACGGCTGGGGTGGTCTCAAGAGTCAGCTCAACGCCACCACAGCGCCCAAGCTTGCCGAAGCCGGCTTCGTAGTCATGACCTTTGACTACCGCGGCTGGGGCGAAAGTGATGCACGCCTCGTCGTCACGGATGCATTTCCGGAAGCGGACGAGGACGGCATGGTAACCGTCAGGGCACAAGCCATTCGTGAGCTGGTGGACCCCTTCGATCAGACCGAAGACATCGGCAACGCCATTACCTTCCTCGAAGGCGAACCCCATGTGGACTCCGATCGCATCGGACTGTGGGGCACCAGCATGGGCGGCGGCCATGTCGTGTGGATGGCCGCTCATGACGCGCGCGTCAAGTGCATCTTCGCGCAAGCGGCTTCCATGGACGCCGCCAGCGGCGTACGCGCCTTTTTCGCCGGTGGCGAAGCCGGTGCCCGCGAAGACTACCGTAAGCGCGTCCGCGGCGAACTCCCGCCCGTACCGCAACGCGTCCATCAAGTCCCCGGCCTGCGCGGCACGCCCTATGTGGCCCGATTCCTCGACTATGTCCCCGCGGATCACGCCCATAGAATCACCGTGCCTGTCATGGTCCTCGACGCCGAAAACGAAGAACTATTCGACATCAACGACCACGGCGTACGCGTCTACGAAGCCGTCAAAGACAGGGTGCCGGCCGAATATGTCCTGATTCCGGACATCACCCACTACGGCGTCTACCGCGAAGCCTTCCAAGAATGCACCCAACACGCCATCGACTGGTTCAAGACACACCTGAAGTTGCCCTATTGAAAAACAGTGTCCCAGACTAACGGCACTGCCCTGCTTGCCTATCGAGCTCATTCTTGAGTATCGCGAGATACCGGAAGGCAACACTCAGGCAAATACGGTGCATGTACGGGTTATCCTGCGGTGGTTGCGTCCCAATCGTGGGCGAGGGAACGAAGTCGCGTGATGATATCGGCGTATTTCGTGTCAGCGTGCAGGTTCGTGCGCTCGCCGGGATCGTCCGCGAGGTTGTAGAGGGCGCCATCGGGTTCCGGGATGCGGGCGTCCATGAACTCAACCAACTTCCACTCCCGCGTGCGCACCATGACGCGGCGTCCGGCGTGACGCAACTCCGGCAGCATGCTCTGGCTGTGGTCAATCTCACTGAAGGTGGCCTCGCGACCACGCTCGGTCTCCCCGGCAATGAGCGGCATGAGGCTCTCCCCTCGAATGCCGCCCGGCACGGGAATGCCCGCGAAATCGAGCAGCGTGGGCAGAAAGTCGATGTGCTCGACCTGCTCGCTCACCACCTTGCCTTCGGGAATGAGGCCGGGACACGCAAGAATGAGGGGAACGCGCACATTGTCGTCGTAGAACACGCGTTTCTTCCACAGGCCGCGCTCTCCGAGTTGAAAGCCCTGGTCGGAGGTGAACGCGATGAGGGTGTTGTCGAGGGCGTTGTGCTTTCGGAGTTCCGCGAGGATACGCCCGACTTGCACATCAAGCAGGGAGACCATGCCGAAATAGGTTCCCCGGCAGATTCCGATTTCCTCGGTTGAGAGATCGGCCCCGCAGTAAGTGTGCAATGGGCCCCGCTCGAATTGCGGACGCAGGGCCTGCTCCTCCGGCGTCGGCAAGGGCAAGTCAATGCTGTCCGGCTCGATGTAGTACTCCGGCGGCACATAGCAGGCGACATGCGGGGCGTGAAAGGAGACGCGCAGGAAAAAGGGTGATTCCTGCTCCGCGAGTTCGTCGAGCGTATCGACCGCCATGTCCCCCAGCCGCCAGGTTTCGGTCTGCTCCGGTGTGAAGTCCATGACGCCGCCGATTTGCCAACCGTGGGTATTCGTGAAGTAGCGCTCTCCCTCCAGGATGGGGTTGTCCTCCCCGAATGTTTGCCTGAAGTAGCCCGTGGGCCGTCCCCGCACATCAAGCAGAACGGGGGCATCCCCGCGATGGTCGAAGGACTCGAGATACCCGTGCACCTTGCCGAGACTCACCGGCTTCCGCCCTGCATTCGTGAAGGCATCCAGAAGGTTGGGACGCGTCGACACGGTTTCCATGCGCTGGGCATCCAGGTAGGGCGGCGGCGCCTCCGGCGGCGTCCCCATCGCCATAGGGCCCACCTCGTGCACATAACAGCCGGTCTTGAGGCTTCGCCGCGCCGGCACACAGATGGGACTCTGAACGATGGCATTCTCGAAGCGAACCCCGCGCCCGGCAAGGGCGTCGAGGTGAGGCGTACGCGCCCAGGGCGCGTTGTAGCAGCCCAATGAATCCGCGCGCCCGTCGTCCATGTGTATCCAGAGGATATTGCGCGGGACAGATGCAGATGTGGCCGCACCCGCTGTGCCTGCCATGCTCCCCGCCGCGACGGCTGCCGCGCTCCTTGCCAAAAACTCCCTGCGATTCATACGGAACCCTCCCCTCGAGTTGCAAAAGCCGTGGCCACGATAGCGAAGTACAGCATGGGTCCACAAAAACCGGGCGGGGAGGAGGTCACATCCTGTTCAGGTTCATCCCCCCACACATACCGATATCACTCGGAAATAGCGTACAATTGGGCTAAGGGGGGAGCATTTATCACGAGGCCGGGCGCGCTTCAGGAGATTTTCCATGCGAAAATGGCTCGCCTTGGCCATCACGGTGTGCATCACCATCCCCGCGAATACGCAGGACATCCAGACCTATTCCGAATCACGCATCGAGTACGACCGGCTCATCAGCCGCATTGAGTACGCCCGCCTGATGTCCGCGCTGCTGGAAGCCGAGGCCCTTCCCTATCCGCCGCAGCACATCATCGTGGATGATTGGGATTTTCTCTCCGCCCTACCGGAGGCCGATGTGATTCATCCCCCGATTGACCCTTACGGTGGTGTCATGCCGCTCCCCGAGGGGGCGCAGGTCGTTGGTACGCCTGGCTTCTTCCGGACGGCGAAAGTGGACGGCACCTGGTGGTTCGTGACCCCGGACGACAATCTCTTTCTCAGCATCGCCGTGACGGATGTGACGCACCACGGGCATTCGCTTGATGGAAACAATCCCTACGCCGAAGCCGTGACGAAGAAATACGGCGATTTCGATTCTTGGGCAGAGCCAACCCTCGAGCGTATTCGTGGCTGGGGCTTTAATTCGCTGGGGCCGTGGAGCAGTTCGGAGTTGTACGCTCGTGGCATTCCCTACACGGTCATCGTCGATGTGGCTGCGCATCTGGGCTATGCAGACTCCGAGAACTATGTGCCCGACTACTTCGCCGACGATTTTGAGGCAAAGGCCGACGCCCATATCGCGCGCGTGGTGGCCCCGTATCGGGATGACCCCTGGCTGCTGGGTTTCTTTACCGACAATGAGGCGGTGTGGGGTCCAGACTGGCGGACCAGCCGAACCCTTGTGCAAATCTATTGGAGTATGCCCGAGGACAGCGCCGGCCGCCGCGAGGTGATGCGCTTTGTCCGAGAGCAATCGGAGACGCTCGACCATTTCAACGAGACATGGGGACTCGCGTTATCCTCTTGGGATGACCTGGACGGCCTGACGCCGGAGGACTTGCGCGTTGAGACTTCCGACGCCATCGCCGTTTCGGATGCCTTCACCGCCCATGTGATGGACCGCTACGCCAGCGTGTGCCGCAAGCTGCTCGATCGGCATGCGCCCAATCACCTGATCCTCGGCTGCCGCTTCCACGACTACCTCGGCGATGCCATCAAGCTCGCAGCGGCGCGGCACTTCGATGTGATCTCGCTGGCCTGCTACTGGATGATGCCGCCGACCGACCGCATCGGCCGCATTGCGGAAGAGGCGGATAGGCCCTTTCTCATCGAGGAGTTTTCGTTTCGCGGGATGGACACCGAACTGCCCAACGAGAACTTCGCGGGCCCGAATGTGCCCTCTCAGTATGATCGTGCGATTGCATACCATCACTTCGTGCGCGAATTCATGCGGCATCCATGGGCCATTTCGGTGCATTGGTACAAATACTTCGACAATCCCTTGAACGCTCCGGACTTTGGCGAGAACTACGGGCTCGTCGATTCGCACGACGAACCCTACGACATCCTCGTCAAGATGGTGGAAGCCGTCAATAGCCGCCTCTACGCCCTCCGTCTACCCAGCACCCGATAGCGTATGCGCCGAAGGCGCACCGCCAGTAGCCCGGGCAACGCTCCGCAGCTCGTAGAGCGAAGGAGGGGCCGCCCGGGGTTCGGGATGCCCCCCGACTCCGCGTCCCAAAAGGACGCGAGCCGGTGGTGGGCCGGCGTCCCTCTGGGACGCTTGGGGTTGGGTGTGCGCCGATACCGGGGGCTGCCCCTCCTTCGCGTTGCACGCTACGGCGGGTTGCCACCCGGCTACTTTCGGTGCCGCTTCGCGGCAG
>ERZ869909.415-NODE-415-length-52440-cov-79.782174_pt1 | contig 52440 bp, 53 predicted proteins | sample MGYA00520892_ERZ869909 | MGnify/ENA primary metagenome ERZ869909 (study PRJEB32215, sample SAMEA104723947) | bioreactor metagenome | biome: bioreactor; feature: anaerobic bioreactor; material: water | place: China | collected 2015-03-12 ... | reverse complement strand
GTGATCTCAGGCGCAGTGACATCGGGGCTAGGCTATGCGCTCTGGTATGCGGTGCTTCCGGCGCTTGGCGCGGCACGCGCGGCCGTTGCACAACTCAGCGTGCCGGTAATCGCGCTGGCGGGTGGGGTGCTGCTTCTGGGCGAACGGCTTACGCCCGCCAGCACAGTTGCATCGCTGGTGGTCCTGACAGGCGTGGCGTTGGCCACACTGCCACCGCGCAAAGGCACGAAACCGCCCGATCAACGCTGACAGCACCAGCGGGCCGGAGGGGCGCAGCGCCAGCGCGTGCGCCCCGACCGGGCGCGCGGGGCTCGATGCCCCGCGCGCCCGGCGCCCCGGATCACGTCAACCTGCCGGCCGGCAGCACTCAGCGCCTGCGGTCCTGCTTGCCGAACTCGCTTTCCAGAAGCGCGCGCAGTTTCTTCGCCGCGCCGCGCACCGCCGCCTCAACATCAGCGTCATTATGCGTCACGGCCTGCGCGCCCATTCCTTCGGGTCGCGCCTCGATCATGCAGCGGATATCGTCCGACCCGCCCTTTTGCGCATTCTCGTCCTGCAGATGCACTTCAACACGGGTCAGGCGGGTCAGCACATGGCCGAGACCCTGCTCCACCAGCGCCCGTGCCGATTCTTTCAGTCGCTCGTCACCATGAATATTATTGTCGGTGTTGATCTTGATCTGCATCTCTGCCTCCAGTGTTACACATTCCACCTAAGTGGCAGACTCTGGGGCATCAAGGGGAAAAACCGGAACCCGCCACTGATCGGACCAGTGATCGATATGGTCGGGGCGATAGGATTCGAACCTACGACCTACGGTACCCAAAACCGTCGCGCTACCAAGCTGCGCCACGCCCCGACTGGCTGCTCCTTAGCCCATGCTGCGGCGGCTGAAAAGGCCAAACCGAGTGTCAGCGCCTACTCTTCGCACGACCAGAGCGCCTGCGCCGCATCCAGCCGGGGATGGCGCAACTCGCTGCCCTCTGTGATTCCCAGCCGCTGCGCCATTCCACCGTTGATTTCCAACACCATCAGCACATCCGCACCGCCATCGATCGGCGTGCGGTCAAGCGGCCGGGCCTGGTGGTGAATATGGCTGATTCTCCCGGTTTCGTCGACAAACAGCATATCAAGCGGAATCAAGGTGTTCTCCATCCAGAACACCGCGCGTTCCGGGCGGTCATAAACGAACAGCATCCCCGAGAAACGGGGCATGGATTCGCGATGCATCAACCCGCGCGCGCGGGTTGCATCGGTATCGGCAATCTCGACGGCGAAGCGCACCTGCCCCCACGCGCCGCGCAGATCGACCTGATCCTCACGGCAGACAGATTGCGCAACAGCCGCCCCTGCCGCCATAAGCAGCACAAGCCCGACCAGAACGCCACGCCACAGGATCATGCCTGATTCCTGAGCGCGGTTTCCCAGGGCGCAATCACCACGGCCATCCGCCCGCGCTCGCCATCGGTGACGCGCAGGCCCACCGCCTCGCCCGGCTGAAGATCGGCAAAGCCAGACCGGCGCAGCGCTTCCATGTGAATGAACACATCTTCCGGTCGGCCAAAGACATTGGCGAAACCAAATCCCTTGACCTTGTCAAACCATTTCACGCGCGCAGGCTCCAGCGGCAGCGCCAGAGCGTCAGTATCGGCTATCAGGCTGACGCCTTCATCTTCAGCGGCTTCGGTGGCCGGCGGTTGAATGTCGAATATCTCGGCGACCTGCAAACCGCGCTGGGTCTGCTGAACCGTCACTTCGACGGTCGCCCGATCGCAGACCGAGCTTTGTCCGAAATTGCGCAGTGCATTAACATGCAACAGGATATCCGGCCCGCCAGACTCGGACACGATGAAGCCAAAGCCTTTCCCAGGATCAAACCATTTAACGCTACCGCGCATCCGCGGTTGCCCTCTTTCTATTTCAACCATTGCTCGCCCCAACCCGGAACATGATATTTGTCAGACCTTACCATCTTAGCATTCTGAATCATTTTCAACCCCGGTTTCCACGACAAGTGCCAGCAACCGGGCGGCGACTTGATTTACATGACTTCGCAGAGGGCCTCCCCTGCGCGCTTCTTTCTGGGCATTTCAGGGACTTAGTCGCGCGACTTCCCACGGCGCATCCAATGATGATCGGCGCCAGCGAAAGCGATCGTGCAGCCTGAATGCCCCGTCTGCCCAGAACTCCATCTCAAGCGGTGTAATCCGGTAACCACCCCAAAACGGCGGACGGGGCGGATTGGTTCCATGGCGCAGCGTCTGGCGCGCCACCTCGGCCATCAGCGCTGCACGCGAGGCGAGGGGTTGCGATTGCCGCGATGACCAGGCCCCGAGCCGTGATTGCAGCGAACGTGAGGCGAAATAGGCATCCGCCAGCGCCTCTTCAACCCGTTCAACGGTGCCACGAACCCGGATCTGGCGACGCAGCGATTTCCAGTGCATCACAAAGGCCGCCATCCCTGCCGCTTCGATTTCCTGTGCCTTGGCGCTGGCATGGTTAGTATAAAAGACAAAACCTTCCGCCTCGATCTCCTTCAGAAGAACCATGCGGACGTTCGGCAAGCCCGACGCATCGACCGTCGCAAGCGCAATGGCATTGGGATCGTTCGGCTCGCTCATCTCGGCTTCGGCCAGCCAGGCGCGGGCCAGCGCAAATGGGTCATCCCCCGCAAAAATCCCGCTACGCGGTTCGTTCTTGCCCTGCACACCATCCGTCATTGCACACACCTTGCCTTCACCGGCACCTCTTCTGAACAGATTGGCACAAACATCCGAAGCAGCAACCAACCGCAACCTTAAAATACGACACCTGCGCCTGTCTCGGTTAAAAACCGCCTGAATCTTCCGTGACCGGCCGATGAGCGACTCCCCGCCAAGTATGCGACCGCCCCGCCCCAACTACAATCCACCCCCCGTTTGCGCGGCCTTGATGGCGCCGACCCTTTGGCCTATTGCTGTGCAGAGCAACTCAACAGCCGGAGACGCCGATGTCAGCAGGGTTTATGGAGGGCAAGCGGGGTCTTGTCATGGGGCTGGCCAATGACAAGTCCATCGCCTGGGGCATCGCGCAGGCACTGGCAGCACAAGGGGCCGAGCTTGCCTTTTCCTATCAGGGTGAGCAGTTGAAGAAGCGCGTTCTGCCCCTGGCCGAGCGGCTGGGCACGCCACGCCTTTATGAATGCGACGTTTCAGATACAGACTCGCTTGACCGTCTATTTGCCGATCTTAAGGCGCTCTGGGGCGAAATCGACTTCGTTGTGCATGCAATCGGTTTCTCCGACAAGAACGAGTTGCGCGGGCGCTATGTCGATACCTCGCGCGAAAACTTCCTGATGACGATGGATATCTCGGTCTATTCTTTCACCGCCGTGTGCAAACGCGCATCGGCCATGATGCGCCCCGGCGGCAGCCTGCTGACGCTGACCTATTACGGCGCGGAAAAGGTAATGCCACATTACAACGTGATGGGGCTGGCCAAGGCCGCTCTGGAATCGTCTGTGATGTATATGGCCGAGGATCTGGGTAAGGATGGCATCCGCGTCAATGCCATTTCGGCCGGGCCGATCAAGACACTGGCAGCGTCGGGGATCGGCGATTTCCGCTATATCCTGAAGTGGAACGAGTTGAACTCACCCCTGCGGCGCAACGTGACGCAAGACGAGGTCGGCAAAGCCGCGCTTTTCCTGTTGTCCGATCTGGCATCGGGCACAACCGGCGAGGTGCTGCATGTCGATGCGGGCTATCATGCGGTCGGCATGAAGGCGGTGGATGCGCCGGATATCGCCACCACGGGCCTGCAGCCCGGCGTAAAGGAGTGAAGCGATGAACGACCGGCTTCCGCACGAAAAGGGATTTCACGTCAGCTGGGATCAATTGCATCGCGACGCCCGCGCCCTGGCTTGGCGGCTTCAGGGTTTGGGGCCCGATGGCGGGCATTGGCGGGCAGTGGTAGCAATCACCCGCGGCGGCATGGCCCCGGCGATGATTGTCTCGCGCGAACTGGACATCCGGGTAGTCGATACGATTTCGGTGAAAAGCTACGACAAACAGAATCAGGCAGAGGCGACGGTGATCAAGTCACCGCAGGATGTGATCATGGGCAGCGATGGCGAGGGTGTGCTGATCGTCGATGACCTGGTCGATACCGGCAAGACGCTGGAACTGGTTCGCAAGCTCTATCCAAAGGCACATTTTGCCACGGTTTATGCAAAGCCGAAGGGCAAGCCGATGGTCGAAACCTATATCACAGAGGTCAGCCAGGACACCTGGATCTTTTTCCCATGGGACATGGCACTGCAATATGTCGAGCCTTTCCGCGGCAGCGACTGATCCCCCCTGCGGCGCTTGAAGAGGCTAGATATGGCATTGCCCTTTCCCCGGCTGACCTTCCATGGTGCCGCGCGCGCCGTCACCGGCTCGTGCTTCCGGCTTGAGGCTGAAGGTGGCACGCTGTTGGTCGATTGCGGCATGTTCCAGGGGCCGAAAACCGAGAAAGAGCTGAACTACCGCCCCTTCCCCTTTGATCCGGCCGGCATCGATGCCGTGATTCTGACACATGCCCATATCGACCATTCCGGCCTTCTGCCCAAGCTGGTGCACGAAGGCTTCGACGGGCCGATCCACGCCACTGCCGCTACCAGGGATCTGGCCGGCGTCATGCTCCCCGACAGCGCGCATATCCAGGCGGTGGAGGTAACGCAGCTGAACCGGCGCAAGGCGCGCTGGCAGGACGAGCCGGTCGAGCCGATCTATGACGGCGCCGATGTCGAGCGCACCATGGACCTGATGGTCACGCATCCCTATGACCGCTGGTTTGCGGTGTTTCCAGGAATGCGGGCGCGCCTGTGGAATGCGGGGCATATGCTGGGCTCGGCCTCGCTGGAGGTGGAAGTGGCGCTGGCCGGTCACCATCAGCCGATGCGGCTTCTGTTCTCGGGCGATATCGGCCCGGCGGCAAAATTGCTCCATGCTGACCCGGCAGCCCCCTCCGGTGTCGACTATCTGGTATGCGAAGCGACATATGGCGACACCGACCGCCCCGCCACTTCGGAAGAAGCACGCAGGCGGCTTTTTCGCGACGAAGTGCGCGCGGCCATGCATCCCGATGGCGCGCTTCTGATCCCGTCATTCGCAGTCGAACGTGCACAGGAGCTGATTGCAGATCTCACTTTGCTGATGGCCGAAGGCGAACTGCCCCCCATCCCGATTTACGTGGATTCGCCGCTGGCTCTGAAAGCAACCCAGGTCTTCGCGCACCACCGCCGCGAATTGCAGGGCGGCAAGCGTTTCGGCGAAGGGCTGGCGTCTCAACAGCTTCACTTCATCCAGACGGTCGAACAAAGCAAGGCGCTCGACCGCCTGAAAGGGTTTCACATCGTCATCGCGGCCTCGGGCATGTGCGAGGCAGGGCGTATCCGCCACCGGTTGAAGAACTGGCTCTGGCGCGACGAGGCGACGGTGCTGTTCGTGGGCTATCAGGCGGAAGGAACGCTGGGCCGCATCCTGCTCGATGGCGCGCATGCGGTGCGCATCCAGGGCGACGCCTTTGCCGTGCGCGCCCGCATCCGCTCGATCGATCTCTATTCGGGCCATGCCGACGGCACCGAACTGACCGACTGGATCCGTGCGCGCGAGCCGATAGAGCACGCAGTGTTCCTGGTGCATGGCGAAGCACCGGCGCTTGCGGGGCTGGTCGCGCGGCTGGAGACCGATTACGGCACCGACAGGCTGATTTCCCCGGTTCTGGACGAAGGCTTTGAACTGACTCCGGCAGGCCCGAAGCGCTTGGACAAGACCACCTCACCACCGCGGCTGAAGCCCGAGCAAGTGGCGACGCTGGACTGGCACAACGATGTCTCCAGACTTATTCTCGACATCAACGACGCGCTGAAAGCAACCGCCGATGAACGCGCGCGCGGCGTGCTGATCCGAAAACTGCGCCGCGCTCTTGAAGAAAGCGAAACCGCGGACTGACAGGGCGCAGCTCCCGCCGGTCGGTTGCAGCTTCAAGGATACAGCACCTCCGTTGGGACAGGCCGCCGCGCAGCCTCTGCGGCGGCAGGAAGGCGCTGCCCCCTGTCCCTTTTGCTGCGCAAAAGGGACTCCCCCTGATACTTGTGAGTAGATGAAAAATTACACATCGCCCGGCTTCATCTGTTCAGAAATATCCTGGGGGTGAATGGGCCGCAGGCCCAGAGGGGGCGAAGCCCCCTGTCGCCGCGTGGCGCAGCCGCGCGGCCCGGCCCAACGGGATGAGCGTGCTGGCGCGAGCCTGCGCGCGAAGACGGGCGGGAGCGATACCGAGGATCAGATTTCGGAATCGTCTTCGCCGTTATCGTTCGATGGTGGGCTGCGATAGCCCAGGGCGACCACGTATTTCTCGGAACTGTCAGCGCGGCTCGCCGGGGGTTTGACGTTGTAAACCTTCGTGAATCGCTGCTTCAGGATCTGCTGCAACTCTCCCTCGGCCCCGCCGGCCAGAACCTTGGCGACAAAGGTGCCACCCTCCTCCAGCACGTCAAACGCGAAAAAGCCCGCAGCCTCGCACAGGGCCATGATGCGCAGATGGTCTGTCTGCTTGTGTCCGCTGGACGAGGCTGCCATGTCCGACATAACCACATCCGCGCGCCCGCCCAGCCATTCCTTGACCTTTTCCTCGGCCCCGTCCTCCAGGAAGTCCAGCACATGGGCCTCGGCCCCGGCAATCGGTTCAACCTCCTGCAGATCGATCCCAAGCACGAAGCCCTTTTTCTTGCCCTGCTTCGTCCCCAGTGCGTTCACCCGGTCCACTGCCACCTGAAGCCAACCGCCGGGTGCGCAGCCAAGATCAATCACCCGCGCGCCGGGCACGAGAAAGCGGAAACGGTCATCCAGTTCAATCAGCTTGAAGGCAGCGCGGCCGCGGAACCCCTCGCGCCGGGCGCGCGCGACATAGGGATCGTTAAGCTGGCGTTCCAGCCAGCGGGTGGAAGACAGTTTCCGCCCCTTTGCGGTTTTCACCTTGACCCGCAACTCGCGCGCTCCACGGCCCGAACTGCCGCCCGGCTTTCCGCCACCTGTTTTCCCCGCCCCTGATTTTCCCGTCATCTTCTCTCTTTCAGTTCACATCCAGCACGCCGTCGCGGCTCATGAGTGCGTATAGCATTCCCTCGCGCAGGCCGCGATCAGCCACCGACATCACATCGGTGGGCCAGACCCGCATCAGCGCCTGCAAAATCGCGGCACCCGACATGATCAGCCCGTGGCGCTCACGCCCGATGCGCGGGTCGCTGCGCCGCCCTTCCGGGCCGAGCGCCAGATAGTCGCGGATCACCTTGTCGATCTGCATCGAGGTCATCGACAGCCCGTCAACCTTGTTGCGGTCATATCGCTTGAGGCCCAGATACGAGGCAGCAACCGTGGTCACCGTTCCCGAGGTACCGATGATCTGGAAACCTTCGCGTGGGGTGGGGTTCTGGTAGGGCGAGAAGCCGTGCAGCTGCTCCTCGAAATGCCAGCTCATCAGGGCAAAGCGCGCCGCGTCGTCCTCGACATCGGTGAACTGCTCCTTGAGGGTTGCAACGCCCAGCGGCACGCTGATCCAGTCCACCACTCGGGGCTTCCCTGTACCTGCGCGCCAGCCAGCAATATGCTCAAGGCCCAGCCTTACCGACATCATTGCGGCACGGCGCTCCGCTGGCGCAACTTCGGAAAGGTCGATCCAGACCAGCTCTGTCGAGCCCCCGCCGATATCGATCACCAGCAGCTGGTCGGTGCCCGGCGCGACCAGTGGCGCGCAGGAAATAACGGCTAACCGCGCCTCTTCCTCGGCGGGTATGATTTCCAGCGCCAAGCCTGTCTCATGCTGGATCTTGCGGATAAATTCCGCTGCGTTGCGTGCCCGCCGGCACGCTTCGGTCGCGACAAGACGCATCCGGCGCACGCGGTGGTCTTCCAGCTTGCGGCGGCAGATTCGCAGCGCCTGCACGGTCCGCGACATCGGCATATGGCCAAGCCGACCGGTGGTTTCCAACCCCGTGCCCAGTTCGACGGCGCGTGAAAAACTGTCTACGACTTCGAATTGCGCACCTTTGGGGCGCGCAATCAACATGCGGCAACTGTTCGTGCCCAGATCGAGCGCGGCATAAAGCCCCGCCCCGTCGGGCCGTGTCTGGCGCTTTGGCTCTGCCTCTTTCGGAGTCCAATCCCGACGTTCGGGTGGCCTCGACGATTTCGGACGCGCCGCCGCGCCTGCGGGACGCTCGGGCGTCATTACTCGCCCTCCATTTCGTGTTGCCTTCAAGGTAATGCGCGCTGCCGCCCCGCGCAAGCGCCCAGCATGAAAAAGCCCGTTCCGAAACGACACAATGCCGCCTGTTCACGCGAAACTGACGCCAGCGCATGCCCCCTCCCGGCCTTTGGCCCGGCTGGATGTGAAACAATCACGGCGGCAAGCGTCACGGCCCGTGCGCCAGTCGGCCCGGCATCGGCTCGACTGGCACCGTCGCGCCAAACGGCTTTTCGCGCCATAAACTAATGATTTCCATGCGTTATGTTACCTCATACATGCTTGGTACAGGCCAAAACACAAGAGCGGACTGCCCGATGAAGATGAACACAACAACCTCAACCCTCGTCCAGAAATGGACGAAACCGTGGCCAACACGGGCTCGCTGCGCGCCAACGGTCTGTTGGGCGGCGTTTACGATGGCGACAACCGGCAAAGTGCAGCGACATGGCGTTCAGCCTGGATGCGGAACCGGCCGCAAACCACATCCGCGATACCATTACCACGGCGGTCGGCGACAACATGACCGGTCGCCTGGAGTCTTATCATGCCATTTCGGTAGCGTCGCCACTGGCTGCTTTCATGGCTCCTGCGGAGCAACGAAGCGCGTGCGGTCATGGCGTTCGACGCCTGGTCTGACACATTGAATGCCACGAGCACTCCAGCCCTCCCAAGCCGGGCTTGCTATTTCATGCGTGCAGTGATTGTTGCAAAAAAACACCGCTCTGGCTGATTTTGCAGGTGCAGCGCACAACCGGGGTGCGTGTAATTGAGCAAAAATGTATAAGGAATTAACGAGTAGTCACATATCGTTGATTCGTTTTTGCAACCTCTGAAATGGAGCGCAGTATGAAGAAATTTGCCCTTGCCACCGGTGCACTTGCCCTGAGCACAACCATGGCCTTTGCTGGCACCCTTGCGCCAGTTGTGGTCGAGGCACCGGTTTACACCCCCGCACCCGTTGCCACGCACGACTGGACCGGTGGCTACGTCGGCCTCAGCCTTAACTATGGCCGCTCATCGCATGCCGTCCCCGGCCCGGGCACGCTGCCCAACGCCACCGGCTTTGGTGGTGGCGCCCTGGCTGGCTACAACTGGCAGAACGGTGACATGGTGTTCGGCGCTGAAGTTGCGGGCAACCTGACCCGCCTGACCGGCAGCGCCGATTGCACCAACCCTGCCTTCACCTGCACATCGCGCGTCAACAACGTGATCTCCGGTCGCCTGCGTGCCGGTGTTGCCATGGACACGACGCTGCTGTTCGCAACGGCCGGTTTGGCCTCGGCCAGCATCCGTCATTCAACGAACGACGGCGTGACAACTTGGACCGACACCAACCGCACCAATGGCGTGGTACTCGGCGTCGGGCTTGAGCATGCCTTCGCGGGCGGCTGGAACCTGCGTGGCGATCTTGAGCATTATCGCTTCCGCCGCCAGAACTTTGCACTGGACGTGCCTTACAACAATGTCCGTGCAACGATGAACATGGCCCGGATCTCGGCGGTTCTGCGCTTCTGACCTTCGGTCAATCGATACCTCTTCCTGACCCGGCCTCCTCAAGAGGCCGGGTTTTTTCGTATCCGCCTCCCCACGCAAGGAGCCGAATGTCGCAACCGGCCCCGTGTTCGTCGAAATCCGCCACGGGCCCGAGTGGACGGGGCTGTATTCAGGACCGACATAACCCGGAGGAACCATGCAACCGGTTACCATCGTCTTCTGGCGTGACATCCCGGCACAAGTCATCGTCGGCAAGGGCCGCCGCAGCGCCAAAATGCAGTTATCCGAGCGGTTTGAAAAAGCCATCGACCGCGCCGCCATGAAAATCGGGGCAAAGGATGCAGATGCTTATCTGGCCGAATGGCGCAAGGCCGACCCCTATGATGTCGCTGGCGAAGCTGAAGAGGTCGCTCGCGCCGAGGCTGCGGGGCTCGAAGCGGCATACGACAACGAAAGGCTCAAGGCGCTGATCGCCAATGATGGCTGGGATGATCGCGCGTAATCTGAAGGAGGCACTGATGGCTTTGTTTACGTTTGGCCGCAAGCCGCAGGCCGCAAGCGGATCGGCGGCGCTGGCGCGTTTCCTTCAGGGTTTCTCGATCGAGGTCATGCCCCGCACCGCCGCAGGTATCGACGATTTCCGCGCCCTTCTGCCCGCGGGCACCCGCGTCTATATCGCCCATATTGACGGCACGCCGATTGAAGAAATGGTCGCCACCGCCCGGCGTCTGCGCGCCGAAGGGTTCGAGCCGATGCCCCATTTCCCCGCGCGCATCATCCCCGACGCCGCCACCCTGCACGACTGGGTGGCGCGCTACCGTGGCGAGGCCGATGTGAAACAGGGGCTGATCCTGGCGGGCGGCGTGGCGCAACCCGCGGGCGCTTTCCATTCCTCGATGCAGCTTCTGGAAACCGGCGCGTTTGACGGGTTTGAACGCCTGCATGTCGCGGGTCACCCGGAAGGCAACAAGGATATCGACCCCGATGGCTCTGACCGGATGGTGATGGAGGCGCTGCGTTGGAAGCAGGCATTCAGCGCGCGCACCGATGCCCGGATGGCGCTGGCCACGCAGTTCTGCTTTGATGCGCAGCCGGTGATCGACTGGGTGAACCGCCTTCAGGCCGAAGGGGTCGCATTACCTGTCCATATCGGCGTGGCGGGACCGGCAAAACTGCAAACGCTGATCCGGTTCGCGGTGGCCTGCGGCGTCGGTCCCTCGCTGAAAGTGCTACAGAAACGCGCAATGGACGTGTCCAAACTGCTGTTGCCCTATGAGCCGGACGCGCTTGTCGAGGCACTGGCCGCGCACAAGGCCGCCAACCCCGCCTTCGGCATCGAATCGGTGCATTTTTTCCCGCTCGGCGGCATCAGGACAACCGCCGAATGGACCCATCGCCACGGCCAGCACCCCCGGCGCGTCGCCGCCTGACCCTCGCTTAGGATTATCCATGACCCGCACTGTGATCGAATCGGCCACCAAGACCGTCATCATCGGCTTTGACGAGCCGTTCTGTGTGATCGGCGAGCGCATAAACCCGACCGGGCGCAAGAAACTGGCCGCCGAACTGGAGTCAGGCGATTTCTCGACGGTCGAGAAGGACGCGCTTGAGCAGGTCTTGTGCGGGGCAACGGTGCTCGATGTGAATTCGGGCGCTGTTTTCACCAACAAGATGGCAGACGACCCGCGCTATGCCGACAACAATTTCGTCGAACCGCCGTTGATGAAAGACCTGATCGAGCGTATCCAGGCGATCGTCGATGTGCCGCTTTGCATCGACAGCTCGGTGCCCGGCGCGCTGGAAGCCGGTCTGAAGGCCGCCCATGGCCGGCCATTGCTGAACTCGGTCACCGGCGAGGAAGACCGGCTGGAACTGGTGCTGCCACTGGTCAAGAAATACAATGTGCCAGTGGTGGCAATCTCGAACGATGACACCGGCATTTCGCCCGATCCCGATGTGCGCTTCGCGGTGGCGAAAAAGATCGTCGAACGGGCCGCCGATTTCGGCATCCCGGCGCATGATATCGTGGTCGACCCGCTGGTGATGCCGATCGGCGCCATGGCGACGGCGGGGCATCAGGTTTTCACACTTGTGCGCCGCCTGCGCGCGGAACTGGGCGTCAACACAACCTGTGGCGCGTCGAACATCAGCTTCGGCCTGCCCAACCGTCACGGGATCAACGCAGCCTTCCTGCCGATGGCGATCGGGGCGGGCATGACATCGGCGATCATGAACCCGGTGCGTGCCCAGGAAATGGAAGCAATTCGCGCCGCCAACCTGTTGATGAACCACGACGCTAACGGCGGCGAGTGGATCAGGCTGGCCCGTGTGCTGGAGGCGATGAAAGAAGGCGCAACCTTTGCCGAAGCCAGCCAGGCAGCATCCCAGGCGACATCGGGGCGGCGCGGCGGGCGGCGTTCGCGCGGCTGACACAGACCGCAACAAACCACTTCGGGCCGCGATCCACCGTGATCGCGGTTTTTTCTTTATCTGCAAGACACTAGAATTGAACCTTGACCCAGATCAACGCACCGCTGATCATGCCGCTGGATAGTCACACAGGAACGCGAACCCGAACAGGAGGAATTTCATGTACAAGAATATCATCGTGGCCGTCGATCTGGCGCATGGCGACGCAGGCAAGGCGCTTCTGGCGCGTGCCAATAAGTTGGTCGACGAGGGCGGAACCATCCGCCTGCTGCACGTCATCGAGGACGTGCCCAGCTATATCGCTGCCGAACTGCCGCGCGACCTGAATGATCGCCGTCAGGCCGAAGCCAAGGTGGAGCTGGGCCTCCTGACGCAGGGCGCGGGTGCCAATGTAAACAGCGAGGTGCGCATGGGCGCGGCTTCCAGCCAGATCCTGCAATGCGCCGAAGACACCGACGCGGATCTGATCATGATCGCTTCGCACCGCCCCGGCCTGAGCGATTATTTCATCGGCTCCACCGCCGCGCGCGTGGTGCGCCATGCGCAATGTTCGGTGCTGATCTCGCGCTGATCGCGCAACCGCCTGGCGAAGGGGAATGCGGGAACGGAAGGAGGGGGGCTGTCTGCCCCCCTCTTGGCCTGCGGCCAATTCACCCCCCGAGGATATTTTCGAACAGATGAAGAGGCGCGGCACCCGGAGCGTCGCGCCTCGTCCGCGGTGTTCAGCCAAAGGCGTCGGCCTCGGCGGCCTTGCGCTGGGCCACATAAGCCTCAAGCGCCTCGGTAATGGCCGGGTCCAGTGCCGGCGCCTGGAAATCGCGCAGCTGCTTCTCCACCCGCACTGCGGCCAACGTTGCGGAATCGCGCGCGCCCTCGTCTTCCCAGGTCTCGAACGGTTTGTAATCAAGCACATCCGAGCGCCAGAAGGCCGATTTGAAGTTTGCCTGGGTATGCGCGCAACCCAGAAAATGCCCGCCCGGCCCGACCTCACGCAGCGCATCCATGGCCTGGCCGTTCTCATCCATCGATACACCTTGCGCCAGATGATGCAGCGTGCCCAGTTGATCGGCATCGAGTACGAATTTCTCATAGCTCGCCACCAGCCCGCCTTCCAGCCAGCCGCAGGCATGCAACATGAAGTTCACCCCGGCCAGAAGCGCCATGTTCAGGCTGTTGGCCGATTCATATGCTGCCTGCGCATCGGGCAGTTTCGAGCCGCAGAACGCCCCGCCAGAGCGATACGGAAGACCCAGCCGCCGCGCCAGTTGACCCGCGCCATAGGTGATATGCGCGGCCTCCGGCGTGCCAAAGGTGGGCGCGCCTGAATTCATGTCGATCGAGGTGACGAACGCCCCCATGATCACCGGTGCACCCGGGCGGATGAGCTGGCTGTAGGCCACACCCGCAAGCACCTCGGCCAACACCTGCGTCAGCGTTCCCGCCACCGTCACCGGGGCCATGGCGCCACCGACGATAAAGGGTGAGATGATGCTGGCCTGCCCAGCGCGGGCATAGACCTCAAGCGCGCCCATCATCGTGCTGTCGAACGTCAGCGGTGAGTTGATGTTGATCAGCGAGGTCATCACCGCGTTTTTCTGAACGAAATCCGCTCCGAACAGGATTTCGGACATCTTCACCGAATCTTGGGCGCGCACGGGTTCCGTGACCGAACCCATATAGGGCTTGTCCGAAAGCGTCATATGCGCCAGCAGCATGTCCAGGTGGCGCTTGTTTACCGCGACATCAGTGGGCTCGCAAACCGTGCCGCCCGAATGATGCAGCCATTTCGACATGTAGCCAAGCTTCACGAAATTGCGGAAGTCCTCCATGGTCGCATAACGCCGCCCGCCCGCCAGATCGCGTACGAAGGGCGGGCCATAGACTGGCGCCAGCACCAGCGACTTGCCACCAATCTCGACATTACGCGCGGGGTTGCGCGCATGCTGGGTGAAGCGCGCGGGCGCGGTGGCGCAAAGCTGGCGCGCCAGGCCGCGCGGAATACGCACGCGTTCGCCCTGCACATCGGCCCCGGCAGCGCGCCAGACCTCCAGTGCGGCCGGGTTCTCGACGAAATTGACGCCGATCTCTTCCAGCACCGTATCGGCGTTCCATTCGATGATCTGAAGCGCCTCTTCGTTGAGGATCTCCAGGTTCGGGATATTCCGCTCGATGAAGCGCGCGGTCTCCAGGCTGACTGCCGTGCGCTCCGCCCGACGCGCGGCGCCACCACCGCCCCGCGCACGCCGTTCTGCCTTTGCTTCGCTCATCTCGTTATCCCCTTGGCCTATGCCCCCTTCTTTTATCCGTTTCGTTTTTCACCTATACCGCGATTGCGTCACTTCCGGCTGAAAACCGACATCCGCACCCATGCCAATCCTCTTGCGATGATCCGGGGAAAGCCGTATTCCCCGGCCATGACACAGCATGACCGCCTTCTGATCATCGATTTCGGCTCTCAGGTAACGCAGCTGATCGCGCGTCGCCTGCGTGAGCTGAATGTTTACTGCGAAATCCACCCGTTCAACCGGGTCGATGATGCTTTCCTGCAGGATTTCGCGCCAAAGGCGGTGATCTTTTCGGGCGGGCCGGCCTCGGTCTTTGCCGAGGGCGCGCCGATGCCGCCGAGATCGGTGTTTGATCTTGGGGTGCCGATTCTGGGCATCTGCTACGGCCAGCAGGTGATGATGCATTGCCTGGGTGGCAAGGTGGAACGCGGTCACGGCACCGCCGAGTTTGGACGGGCCTATGTCACCCCCTCGGGTGCGCCGCTTGATCTGCTGGATGGCTGGTTCGATGCGGATCAGAATAACGGCCGCGAGCAGGTCTGGATGAGCCATGGTGACCATGTCTCGGCCCTTGCTCCGGGCTTTGAGGTCTTTGGAACCTCGCCCAACGCCCCCTACGCCATCACCGCAGACCCCGCGCGCCATTTCTACGCCGTGCAGTTCCATCCCGAGGTGCACCACACGCCCCGCGGCGCGCAGCTTTATGCCAATTTCGTCCGCCTGGCTGGGTTCAGCGGTGACTGGACGATGGGCGCCTACCGCGACGAGGCGATCCGCAAGATCCGTGAACAGGTTGGCGACAAACAGGTTATTTGCGGGCTTTCGGGCGGGGTGGACAGCTCTGTCGCGGCGGTGTTGATCCATGAGGCGATCGGCGATCAACTGACCTGCGTTTTTGTTGACCACGGGCTTTTGCGGCTGGGTGAGGCCGATCAGGTGGTCAGCATGTTCCGCGACCACTACAACATCCCACTGATCCATGCCGATGAGAGCGATCTGTTCCTCGGCAAGCTTGAAGGCGTTTCCGACCCTGAAACGAAGCGCAAGATTATCGGCGGATTGTTCATCGATGTCTTCCAGAAATACGCCGACCAGATCGACGGCGCCGAGTTCCTGGCGCAGGGAACACTCTATCCCGATGTCATTGAATCGGTAAGCTTTTCCGGCGGGCCGTCGGTAACCATCAAGTCTCACCACAATGTCGGCGGCCTGCCCGAGAAGATGGGGTTAAAACTGGTCGAACCCCTGCGTGAGCTGTTCAAGGACGAAGTCCGCGCACTGGGCCGCGAGCTTGGCCTGCCCGACAACTTCATCGGCCGCCACCCTTTCCCCGGCCCGGGCCTTGCCATCCGCTGCCCCGGCGAAATCACCCGCGAGAAGCTGGATATCCTGCGCAAGGCCGATGCGGTCTATATCGACCAGATCCGCAAGCACGGGCTCTATGATGAAATCTGGCAGGCCTTCGCCGCGATCCTGCCGATGCGCACGGTGGGCGTGATGGGCGACGGGCGTACCTATGATTACGCGCTGGCGCTGCGCGCGGTCACCTCGGTTGATGGCATGACGGCAGATTACTACCCGTTCACCCATGATTTCCTGGGCGAAACCGCGACGCGCATCATAAATGAAGTTCAGGGCATCAACCGCGTCTTCTACGACTGCACCTCCAAACCGCCGGGCACGATCGAACTGGAGTAAGACGATGCTCGCTCTCACCGGCCGGTTGATCTGCACATCCCAAGATCAGGCCGACCGTGTGCGCGCCCATGCCGCAGAGCATATCCGCCTGACCTTGGAAGAGCCGGGCTGCATGTCTTTCAGCGTTGGTCAAACCGCAGATCCATGGATCTGGCAGGTCGATGAGACCTTCACTAATCGCGCGGCCTTCGAAGCCCACCAGATCCGCACAGCAGCCAGCGACTGGGGGCAGGCGACACAGGGAATCAAACGCGATTTCACGCTGCACGAGGCGTGAACCGGTAACCGGCTGAAGCATACCGCCGCCGGACCAGTTGACAAACCTGAGCAACGGGGTTGCGTGCCGCAGGCGCGCGAACCCGGGCCGGGGGCGGCGGGGGGGGCAGCGCCCCCCGCCGCCCCCGGCCATCCCTCTCAACCCGGTCACAAGAAACCAGTCACAGCGCGCCATAACAGGCTTCCCCGCCGTGCAAATTCCGATTGCCCCAGCGCCCCTGCGGCCACGCGCTCAGGTGCGTGCGCAGCCTGCTCCAGAAGTGCGCCGGTTCGCCAGGCCGCCAGCAGCGCAGGCCGTGCCGCGTGGGTCACGTGCCTCCTTGCATCCCGTGCCCGTGCCAGACGGGCGAGCCCCTCGCGCGCCAGTTCAGCCACCATCTTCGGCCTTCCGTCAGGCAGCGGCAGGCGGCCCGCCGCTTCCAGCAGCGGCACCGCCATCAGATAGTTCGCCAACCCCTGCGCCGCGCCAAGATCGCGCGCCATCGTATCATCTTCCCCGCCCAACGCCCGGACGCTCAGTTGCATAAGCCCGCCTGATGTCGCCTCCAGATAAGCCCAGAGCGCCGTCGCATCGGCAAAAGGCGCGCGCTCCAAATCCCTCTCCCGGGCCTCAATGATCGCCAGTAATAAGTCGCGGGGCAGCGTTTTTTCGACAATTAGCGCGGCCAGCGGCCCGGCCACCTCATGCGCGGGCGGCGTGTCATTCCCTGCCCCGTCCACCACATCACGCCAGAACTGCAACCGCATCTGCGCCAGAAGCGGCTCACGCGTCACCCAGGGTGCGCGCGCCACTTCCAGATTGAAGGCCTGCAATACAAAAAGCGCCGCCCGCGCCGCGGGGGGCGCGGGGGGCGCGGCCATGGTGGCCAGAAAGCGGTCCGGATCTCCGCGCGCCACCAGCCTCGCGCAGGCTTCGATCTGAGTTGGCTCCATCATGACCGTTCAGATAGGGCAATGGTGCCCTCCGTGCCAGTACCCCCGTTCATGCGCGCGAAGTGACGATCAACCGGTAATCATAACTGGCGCCATGTGCGCGCCAAAGGGCGATCTCGGCATGGAAACCGGCGATCAAGGCCGGATCACCCGAAAATTCTTCCAGCCGCGCCTCCAGCGGCGCATAATAAGCGGCCCAACCCGCATGGCCCAGCCAGCGTGAGCCCAGCACGCGCCACCCCGCCCTTGTCACCTGCGCTTCCAGCCCCTCGGCATCTGGCAAGTCCAACCCTTCGGCAGCCCAGAAATCGAGCGCCTCCCGAGGCTTTTCTCCCCCCCGCCAGCACAGATCCGAAAACGCGACACGGCCGTCCGGGGCCAGATGCCTGACCCAGGCCGACAGGGCCGCACCAATCCCCAGATGATAGACAGCTCCCGCCGACCAGATCAGATCGAAAGGACCGCCCGGCGGATCGGCCATGTCGGCAACATAGGCTTCGACGGACGGAAAGCGGGCGCGAACCCGCTCGATGAAGGGTGCCGCCGTATCGACGGCCACCACGCTCCCCTGCGGCACCGCAGCCATCAGCGCGGGCAGGTCCGCCCCGGTGCCGCAACCGGCATCCAAAACCCGCGCGTCCGGTCTTGTGCCCGCCAGATCCAGTGCCCAGCGCAGGCTTTCCGCGTCGCCCGGCCCGGCACGCTCCAGCGGCGCGAACAGCGAAACGATGTCACTCATGCCGCCTCGATCCCGTCTCGGACCAGCTTCCAGACCATCGCCTCGCGCAGCGCCTCGAACGAGGCATCGACCAGGTTGGGCGACACGCCCACGGTGGACCACCGCCGCCCCGCGCTGTCTTCGCTGTCGATGATAACACGCGTTACAGCCTCGGTGCCGCCCTGCGTGATGCGCACCTTGAAATCGACCAGCTTCATATCGTCAATACAGGCCTGATACGGCCCCAGATCTTTCCCCAGCGCCTTGGCCAGCGCATTGACCGGCCCCCGGTCCGAGCCCGTCTCGTCCATGCTTTCAGACACCGACAACATCTTCTGACTACCGATCTTGACCACCACCACGGCCTCGGACAGGCTGACCATCCGGTCATACTTGTTCTTGCGCCGCTCAACCGTCACCCGATAGCGTTTCACTTCGAAATAGGCGGGCAACAGCCCCAGTTCGGCCCGCGCCAGCAGTTCGAACGAGGCCTGCGCGCCGTCATAGGCATAGCCCTGATCCTCGCGTTCCTTCACCAGTTCCAGTATCCGCCCCAGCCGCGGGTCCCCCTTTGCCACCGCGATCCCGGCCGAGCTCAGGCGCGCGCGCAGGTTCGATTGCCCGGCCTGGTTCGACATCGGAATGATGCGCGTATTGCCGACCAGCGCAGGGTCGATATGTTCATAGGTCGAGGGGTCTTTCAGGATCGCACTGGCATGCAACCCGGCCTTGTGCGCAAAGGCAGAGGCCCCCACATACGGCGCCGAGCGCAGCGGCACCCGGTTCAGGATGTCGTCCAACTGGCGCGAGACCCGCACCAGACCGGCCAGCGCGTCGAGGGTGATACCGGTATCGAAACGGCTTGCATAGGGTTCCTTCAGCAAAAGCGTAGGGATCAGCGTGGTCAGATTGGCATTGCCACAGCGCTCGCCCAGCCCGTTGAGCGTGCCCTGCACCTGCCGCGCGCCCGCATCAATAGCGGCCAGCGAGGCCGCCACGGCATTGCCGGTATCATCATGGCAGTGAATGCCCAGCTTATTCCCTGGAACACCCGCCTCGATCACCTCGGCGGTGATGCGCCTCACCTCGGCGGGCAGGGTGCCGCCGTTGGTATCACAGAGCACCACCCAGCGCGCGCCCGCCTCCAATGCCGCGTTCAAACAGGCTAGCGCATAGCCGGGGTTGGCCTTGTATCCGTCAAAGAAATGCTCGGCATCGTAAAGCGCCTCACGCCCCAGCGCGACCAGATGCGCCACCGAGGCGCGGATATTCTCCACGTTCTCTTCCAGCGAGATGCCCAGCGCGGCGGTGACATGATAGTCATGCGCCTTGCCGACCAGACAGACCGTCTGCGTACCCGCATTGACCACAGCCCCCAACACATCGTCGTTTTCAGCCGAGCGCCCGGCCCGCTTGGTCATCCCGAATGCTGTCATCCGCGCGCGGGTCTTTGGCGCGGCGGTGAAAAACTCGCTGTCGGTCGGGTTCGCGCCGGGCCAGCCGCCCTCGATATAGTCGATCCCGAGGTCATCAAGCGCCTGCGCTATCGCCAGCTTGTCGGCGGTCGAAAACTGCACGCCCTGCGTCTGCTGCCCGTCGCGCAGCGTGGTGTCGTAGAGGTAGAGACGTTCACGCATGACCTTGTCCCTTCACAAGTTGCGCCAATCCGGCGACTGTCAGAGGGCAGCGCCTGCCCCGAGGGGGGCGTGAAGCGCCCGCCTGGGGGGCGGGGCGGGCGCTGCCCGGCTCGCTACGCGCACCGGGCGACACTTGGCAAGCCGCATCAACCATTACAAAAAGTCCTCGACATCCAACTGTGGAAGGAGTTCTGCGAGCTTTGCCTCATCAAATTCAGCTCCGGGAACCAGTTCAACTGCCGTCTTTGACATCCGCACTTCAACGCCTGCTTCAACGAGAGAAGCCTTCATCGCATCCACAGCGCTGAAATCCTTGGAAACCATCGCACCGGCGCGCAAGGCAAACAGCCTATCGGCAAGCACCTTCAACTTCGTCGGATCAACCAGCGGCACATGCTCCTTGGCCAGTTCAGGATTGAACAGACCAAGGAAAGCCAAGGCATCGCCCAGCGCGGCGGCGGCAACTGCGCGTTCGGAATTTTCCTTGTCGTCGGCGAGAAGCAGGAGCTTGTTCAAAAGCACCAACACCTCATGCGTGTTGAGATCGTTGGCCAGCGCGGCCACGATCTCCTCAGCTACCCGGCTCGGGTCAGGTTTGAACCTCGACAACAGGGACAACAGAACAGAGTGGTATTCGAAAAGCTTGCGCTTCGCCCCCCGCGCCTTCTCCTCCGTCCAGTCCATCGGCTTGCGGTAATGCGTCTGGAGCATGACAAACCGGACCACCTCGCCCGGCCAGCCCTGCTCCAGCAGATCGCGCACCGTGAAGAAGTTCCCCAGTGATTTCGACATCTTCTTGCCCTCCACCTGCACCATCTCGTTGTGCAGCCAGTAGCGGGCAAACCCCTCGCCGGGATGGGCGCAGCAGCTCTGGGCGATCTCGTTCTCATGATGGGGAAACTGCAAATCCAGCCCGCCGCCATGAATGTCAAACGCAGCGCCCAACAGCTCATGCGCCATGGCCGAGCATTCGATATGCCAGCCCGGCCGCCCGCGCCCCCAGGGCGAGTCCCAGCCGGGCACCGAAGCATCCGAGGGTTTCCACAGCACGAAATCCATCGGATCGCGCTTGAAAGGCGCCACTTCGACGCGGGCACCGGCGATCATGTCATCGACCGAACGCCCCGAAAGCCGCCCATAGGCCGGATACGAGCGCACGTCGAACAGCACATGCCCCGCCACCTCATAGGCATGGCCCTTCTTGATCAGCGCCTCGATCATGGCGATCATCTGGGTGATGTATTCGGTCGCGCGCGGCTCATGGGTCGGGCGCAACGCACCCAGCGCATCCATGTCCGCGTGATACCAGCCTATCGTCTCATCGGTGATGGCGCGGATATCGCGGCCGGTCTCGGCGGCGCGGGCGTTGATCTTGTCATCGACATCGGTGAAGTTGCGCACATAGGTCACATGATCCGCGCCGTATTCATGGCGCAACAGCCGGTAGAGCACGTCAAACACCACCACCGGCCGGGCATTGCCCAGATGCGCACGGTCATAAACGGTAGGGCCACAGACGTACATGCGGACATTGCCCGGATCGAGCGGCACGAAGTCTTCCTTCATGCGCGTCTTTGAATTGTGCAGCCGGATCGTGACCATTCAGTAAGCCTCCAAAAGCCCCCCCTGCGCGGGTCTGGCGGCTTCGCTTTCCGATGGAAATGAGGCGCCCCGCGCGACCGGAGGGTCAGCGCGTAATGCAGCAAATGACGGTGATGCGCGTCAGTCTCATGGGCGTTGGCGTAGCATGGCGCGGGGCGACGACGCAACGGGGAAAACGCGCGCTCACGGTGTGGGCGGCACCGGGCGCAGGCGGCTTTCGCGCCAGGCCATGATCAACCCGCCCCAAACCACGATCAGCCCGCCGGTCACGATCACCCAATCGGGCCAGACATTGAACACCGCGATGTCGACCAGCGCCGCCCAGACCAGCGCGCGATCGCGCCGCCACTGTCTGCCGCGGCAGCATCCTTACAACGATCAGAACCGCCAGGAAGCCAAAGAAGAACCGCGCGTGACTGACCTGCAACACATGGATCCGCGTGCCAGTCGCCCCGCCCCCCAAAGCCTTGGCCAGAAGCGTGGTCCCGGCAAAAAAGGCTGTGGCCGCCTCCATCGACAATGCGCAAACAAGGCAGGAGGGGGCATGATCGCATCCAGTTTGCGCCAGAACGGCAAGCCGTGCCCCAAACCAAGGCGCGCCCTTCTTGTGTTCGGAACATTCCGGATTCGGGGCGATGCGCGCGGCGGGCACAGTGCGCGCCATGTCTCTTACTCGGCAACACCCGCAGGCTTGGCGTTCAGCAATGCATACCGCTCCTCTCCCAGCTTGTCGAACAGGTCAAGCTGGGTTTCCAGAAAGTCGATATGCCCTTCCTCATCGGCGATCAGTTCATCAAACAGCGCGCGCGAGACATCATCGCCAACCTCGTCGCAGTGGCACCGCCCCTCGATATATAGCGTTCGCGGATCATGCTCGCCAGCCAGGTCGCATTCCAGCGTCTCGCGCAGGTTCTGGCCGATACGCAGCGGGTCAAGGAAAAGGGGCATGCAACCACCGCAATCTGCCGTTTTCCCCCGCGCGCGATAGACTTTGCACGGGGTGATCAGGGTGTCGGGATCGGCGGCGCGCATCCAGTCGACGGCAGCGCGGATGTCGTGATCGGCGATATTCATGCAGTGGCAAACGATCATGGCGGCCTCAACGCGATGTGGCATGATTCCGGCACCGTCAGGCGCCCCGCGGGCAAGGGCAAACTGACCCCGTATCGCCCTTTTTTCGAAGAGCCGGTGGCTCAGGACCCCGACATCACGCTCTTCGAATTGCGCGATGCATTGATGGCGGCGGAGGGTGTCGCGGTTCATCATGCCTCGATTGCCGCGCTGTTGTCTCGCCTTGGGTTCACGTTCAAAAAAAATCGCTGGCGGCCACCGTTCGGCGCCGCGCCACGGTAAGGCAGGCGCGCCATGACTGGCATGCGACGGCAGCCGGAACGACTTGTGTTCATTGACGAAACCTCAGTGAAGACAAACCTCACCGGGCTGCGCGGCCGTGCCCCGCGCGGTGAGCGGCTTGAGATGGACGCACCCTTCGGCAACCGGGGCACGCAGACCTTCATCGCAGGCCTGACAACAGACGGACTGGTGGCACCGTGGAGCATCAAAGGTGCAATGGACGGTCCTGCCTTCGCAGCTTACGTCAAGAAAGTGCTGGCTCCGGGGCTGACGCCCGGCACCGTCGTCATCCTGGACAATCTTGCAACCTACCGAAACGTCGAGGCAGCAGAGGCGCTCCGGCAGGCCGGATGCTGGTTCCTCTACCTGCCGCCATGCTCGCCAGGTCTCAATCCGATCGAGCAGGCATTCGCAAAGCTGAAAGCCTGCCTGCGAAAGATCGGCGCACGAACCTTCAGCGATCTCTTCGAAGCGCTCGGCGATATCTGCCGCATGTTCACGTCAGAAGAGTGCTGGAACGACTTCAACGCGGCCGGAACCGTGTCAGGTTAAAGCCGAAATGCTTTGGGCCACCCTTTTCAGCATAGCGACATGCAAAAAGGACGCATTCCGCGCCCTTTCATCTGTTCCTAAATATCCTCGGGGGTGAATTCGGCGTAGCCGAAGAGGGGGCAGACAGCCCCCTCCTGCTCGCTCATTCTTCCGCGTGCGGTTTGCGAACCAGCGACTGCACGACATAGACCAGAATAGCGAAGCCGATCGCGCCCATCATGGCGATGCCCAGCAGCACCAGCCAATCAATCGGCCCGCCCATATCGACCAGGCGCGAACTGGTTATCTGCAGCACAAAGATTACTGCTGCCACCGCACCGATCGGCATTGACAATTGCGCCAGCAGGAACTTGCGCATCGACACGGCCCGGTCCCGCACCAGAACATAGATATACAGCACCGTGATCACGGCAGCGACAACGACCAGCGCCCAGAAAAGGCCCCTGCCGAACATCTCTTCGAACACGGCGATCAGGGTGGAAAAGCTCAGTTCTTCCATCGTGCTCTCTCCTCAGGCCAGGCCACGCAGCATGGCGTTATAGGTGGCTTTCAGCGCGACTTCCTTCATCAGCCAGGAAATCCACAGCTCTTCAAGCGGGGCGATCAGACCGGGGAAAGACGGCACGAGGTTGTCATTATAGTCGAACTCGATCAGCATCGCGCGACCGATGCGGGTGATCATCGGGCATGAGGTGTAACCGGTAAACCTGCGCGTCCCTTCGCGACCCTGCAACTCGCTGATCAGATGGTCCTCGACCACCGGTTGGTGCCATTTGACGCTTGCTGCCGTCTTGCCCTTGGGCACACCACAGATATCGCCGATACCGAAAACATTGGGATAACGCGCATGGCGCAGGGTTTCGCGGTCTACCTCGATCCAGCCCTGATCGGTCCAGCGGTCGCCCCAGGACAGGCCCGAATCGCGCACGACTTGCGGTGCTCGCTGTGGTGGGATCACGTTGATGAAGTCATAGCCTGTCTCGATATCGCCATCGGGCGTCTCGTAGGTTGCCACCTTGCGCGCAGCATCGATTGCTTTCAGCACATGGCTGTAGCGCACCGCGATCCCGCGCTCATCGAAGATCTGACGCACGCGGTGATGAACGATCGGCACACCAAACAGCGATGGGTTGTTGGCGTTATAGATGATTTGCGTGCCGGCGCGGGTGCCCTTGCGGTTGGCAATATCCTCGGCCAGCAAGGTGAGCTTGAGGGGCGCACCTGCGCATTTCATCTCGGTTGCCGGACGGCCGAACAGGCCGACGCCCCCTTGATCGGTGAAGCGGTCGAGCGCGCGCCAGCTCAGTTCAGCGTATTCCGGCCCGGCATAGTGAGCGCTGACGCCGTTCTGGCCCACCATATCAAGCGAGAAGCCTTCGATCGCATCCCAGTCAAGCGTCAAGCCAGTGGCAACGATCAGGTAATCATAATCGAACCTCTGACCACCGGTGGTGGTAACGCGGTTGGCGTCAGGATCGATTTCGGCAGCGTATTCCTGCACCCAGTTCACACCGGAAGGAAGCCATTGCCCGGTGTCGCTGACCGAATAGTTTGCCGGTTTCAGCCCGGAAGCGATCAACGTAAAGCCCGGCTGATACCAGTGCTGCTGACGCCCATCGATAACGGTGATCTGCGCACCATCAAGGCGACCGGCCAAGCGATTTGCAAATGCCGTCCCGCCCGCACCGGCGCCCAGAATGACGATACGCGCCGAACTGCGCACCCGGTCCGCCTGCGCGGTCGTTCCGGTTGCAGCAAATGCCGCACCCGCCGCAGCGAGGCCCAGAAATCCGCGCCTGCTTGCAGTCAGATCCAATGGCCTGGACATCTACACCTCCACGAATAAGAATATGTCAATATTTCGGCTATCACATTCCATGAACGGAATGCAACAGGATACAAAGCGTGCATTCCGGCCAGTTCATTTCGAAAATATTGACTGAAAATAACGTCAGGGCACTTTGATCTCGGTCAAGGCAGGATGGGTGGATAACATTTAATTGTTTCCCATCATTCCCGGAGGAAGCCCATGCGATTGACCACTCGAACCAATCTTGCGTTGCGGACACTGATGGTCTGTGCCGTCAATTCGAACCGAATCGTTCGCAAGGCCGATGTCGCGGAGGCGATCAATGCATCGGAAAACCATCTCGCACAGGTGATCAACCAACTGGGGCAGTCAGGTTTCATCAAGACCCTGCGCGGCCGACATGGCGGCTTCACCCTCGCCCGCCCCGCCGAGGAGATCAGCGTCGGCGATGTTTTTCGCACCTTCGAAGCGGACCTGCCCTTTATCGAGTGCTTTTCGCCCGACAACACCTGCCCGCTCAAGGATCATTGTCGCATGTCCAGCCACCTGGAGCGCGCGGTCGAAGCGTTTTATTCTTCGCTCGACCCGTTGAAGCTGGGTGATCTGGTCGAATGCAACACCGGACTGGATGCGCTCTTGTCGCTGGAATCGCCGTTACGGATGAGCGGAACCATCCCCTGCGTGCGCGCGCGGCAATCGGCACGGCAGGCGCAGGACACTGAGATCGCCTGAAAACCGCCGGGCCCGGACCAAGGCCACAAACGCGGCGGCGCTGTTGTCAGTATTCGAGCCGCAGCCTGTCGCCCGCCATCTCGATACGCGAGAAACGGCTGAGAAAGGTCATCCCCAGCAGCGATACATGCAGATCGCCCTCGTTGACCAGCGCGCGGATGTTTCCGTGCTGCTGATTGCCGAAATGCACCCCGTCCAGCCGTACCTGCGCCGTGCGCACCATTCCATTAGCGGTGCGCGCCGTGCCCAGAAAGGCCAGGTCGTCATCGGTGAAGCCCAGTTTTTCGGCGTCAGCGCGCGTCAGAACGATGTCGGTGGCGCCGGTGTCGACGATGAAGGGGATCGGCTGCGGCGCCATCCCCGCCCGTCCCGTTACCTCCAGCGTCATGCGATAGGCGCCGTCGCGACCGCGACGCAGTTCGATCGCGTCTTCGCCGGTATGCTGAACGGTGATCGATGGCAGCATCACCGATTGCCACAGCCCCCAGCCGGCCATCACCCCGGTAAACAAAAGCCCCCACAAAAGCAGCATGCGCACGAACTGCCCCAACTGCCGGCGCATCGCCACCAGCGCATAAGAACCCAGCACCGTGCCCAGAAGCACCAGATAGACAATCTGGGCAATCTGGTCGCTGGACAGGGTATCGATCATCGCGGCACCTTGGCGCGGGGAATGCAGGGCATGAAGACTATCTAGGGAGTCGATGCCGCAAGGCCAAGTCCGTTGCCGATACATCACACAAGCGTGCGCGATTTACCGCCACCGCGCACCAGAAACAGGTTGTGATTGCGCCCTTATTTGCCAGACAATCAATTGTCTGCCATTTCTTTCTCTGTCTTTTCAAGTGCTTGCGCGGCCTTCATCCAAAGCTCTTCTGCTCGATCAAGGGCCTCCATCACCTCGGCATACTTCCGGTTCCAGACCGCCAGATCGCCTTTGCGGCCATCCTCATACAGTTCGGTATCGGCCAGCTTAGTCGCCAGCTTACCGCGCATTTCTTCCAGTTTTTCAACGCGTTGCTCGCACCTCTTAAGCTCCGAACGCATTGCGGTGATCTCATCGCGGCTGATGCGACGCTTCTCCGGCTTTGGTTTGCTTTCGCGCGCCGTGGTATCAGGGGCCAGAAGGAAACGCCGATAGGCCTCCAGATCCTCTTCATAGGGCGTGACCGTCCCGTTTGAGACCAGCCACAGCCGGTCCGCCACAAGCCCCAGCAAATGCATGTCATGGCTGACCAGAACCACGGCGCCCGAATAGGCGGTCAGCGCCTCGACCAGCGCTTCGCGGCTTTCGATGTCAAGGTGGTTGGTGGGTTCATCGAGGATCAGCATATGCGGGGCGTCGATCGTGGCCAGCAGCAGCGACAGGCGTGCCTTCTGGCCGCCCGACAGCCGCCCCACGACGGTTTCAGCCTGATCGGCCATAAGCCCGAAGCCCGCCAGCCGCGCACGCAACCGGGGCTGCCCCTCGGTCGGGCGCAGGCGCTGGATATGTTGAAGCGGGGTTTCGTCAAGGTTCAGCTCATCCACCTGATGTTGGGCGAAATAGCCGACACGCAGCTTGGCCGCACGGGTCATCGTGCCGCCCGCAAGCTCAAGTTTACCCGCCAACAACTTGGAAAGCGTCGATTTCCCCTCGCCGTTGCGCCCCAGAAGCGCGATCCGGTCATCCTGATCGACCCGCAGGTTCAGCCGTCGCAGAACCGGCGGCCCGCCATAGCCCACGGCTCCGCCTTCAACAGCGATAATCGGCGGCGACAGCTCTTCGGGCGCCGGAAAGCTGAAAACGTGCTTCGCGGCCTCAGCGGGCGCAGTGATCGGCTGCATCTTTTCCAGCATCTTGACGCGCGACTGCGCCTGACGCGCTTTCGAGGCCTTGGCCTTGAACCGATCGACAAAGCTTTGCAGATGCGCGCGCCGCGCATCCTGTTTGCGGGCCTCGGCCACCTGCACGGCGCGCTGCTCGGCGCGGGTGCGGGCGAAGGTGTCATATCCGCCCTGATAAAGCGTGAGCTTCTTGTCTTCCAGATGCAGGATCGCGCCGACCGCCCGGTTCAGCAGGCCCCGGTCATGGCTGATGATGATCACGGTATGGGGATATTTCGCCAGGTAGCTTTCCAGCCAGAGCGCGCCTTCAAGGTCAAGATAGTTGGTCGGCTCATCCAGTAGCAGGAGATCGGGTTGCGCAAAAAGCACCCCTGCCAACGCCACACGCATCCGCCAGCCGCCCGAGAAATCGGAGCACGGCATCAGCATTTCTTCCGAGGTGAACCCCAGCCCCTTGAGAATGGCCGAAGCCCGCCCCTCGGCTGACCAGGCATCGATATCGGCAAGACGCGCCTGAATTTCGGCGATGCGCGCGGGGTCGTGCGCGGTTTCGGCCTCTGCCAGCAGCCCGGCGCGCTCGGTATCAGCCGACAGCACCGTATCGATCAGGCTTGTGGACGACGACGGCACCTCTTGCGCTACGCCACCGATACGGGCCCGCGACGGCAACGAGATCGTGCCGCCCTCAAGCGCCAGCTCACCCCGGATCAGCCGGAAAAGCGTGGTCTTGCCAGATCCGTTGCGCCCGACAAGGCCAACCTTGTGCCCTGTGGGAATGCGCGCCGAAGCACCCGCAAAAAGCGGGCGGCCGTCGATGGAATAATTCAGATCGTTGATGCTCAGCATGGCGCGGGATTGCCCGATGTGGTGACAGGCGTCAAGGGCGCGCGGGATCGGCACCGCAGACGAGGCAGAACCAGTTAGAAAATCCGCCGCACGTGCGCTTTTCAAAACTCGACGGGCATGCTAGGGGCGACGCAGACTGAAACCGGGGCCGGCACGCCCCACACAGCAAGAGATATGTCATGGCCATTGAGCGCACGCTTTCGATCATCAAACCCGATGCGACCAACCGCAACCTGACCGGCAAGATCAATGCCAAGTTCGAGGATGCCGGTCTGCGCATCATCGCACAAAAGCGCATTCATCTGACCCCGGCGCAGGCGGGCAAGTTCTATGAAGTGCACGCCGAGCGCCCGTTCTACGGCGAATTGTGCGAATTCATGGCCTCGGCCCCGGTGGTGGTGCAGGTTCTGGAAGGCGAGAACGCCATCGCCAAGAACCGCGAAGTGATGGGCGCAACCAACCCCGCGCAGGCCGATGAAGGCACCATCCGCAAGGAATTCGCGCTGTCGGTCGGCGAAAACTCGGTTCATGGCTCGGATGCGCCGGAAACCGCCGCACAGGAAATCGCTTTCTTCTTCTCGGGGCTGGAACTGGTGGGCTGACCCCCCCTCCTGCCCTGAAGAACGGCTGGCGCGCGGGTATCCCGCGCGCCTTTTTCGTTCTTGGCGCGCGTAACGGACGGGGCTAGCCTTCCCTGAGCGCGCCCGCGCAGACCAAACCGATCCACGCTGCGCAAGCCCCGGAGCACAGGAATTATCATGACCGAAACGATGCGCGACTATAGCTGGCTGCCAGCCGACATGCGCGCCTTCATCGCCCGGTCCGAAGAAAGCTATCCACCGGATGCCGCCGATCTCACCATAGCCGAGCAGCGGGCGTTTTATGACCGGATGTGCCAGGCATTCGACCGGCCATACCCGCCTGGCGTGACCGCTGAAGATCGTGAGATTGCCGGGGTGCCGTGCCGGATCTACACGCCGAAGTCGGGACGGACAGCGGTGAGCGTGATCTATTTCCACGGCGGCGGTTTCGTTGTCGGCGGGCTTCACAGCCATGACGCCATCTGCGCCGAACTCTGCGCCGGGGCTGGCACGCAGCTTGTCGCCGTCGATTACCGACTCTCGCCGGAACACCGGCATCCGGCGGCGTTTGATGATGCAATGGCGGTGGTGGCAGCGATCAACGGCGCGAAAGTGCTGGCCGGGGACAGCGCCGGAGGCAATCTGGCGGCTGCGGTATCAGCGCATCAGCCGGGTATTGCGGGACAAGTGTTGATCTATCCGGGCCTTGGCGGCGCGATGGACCTGCCCAGCTACATCCGCCATGCTCAGGCACCGATGCTCACGCTGGCCGATGTCAGGTTCTACGCCGATATCCGTTTCGAGGATGGGATAGGCCCGCCCCCTGACGACCCCACGGTCGCCCCGCTGCGCGCCACGGATTTCACCCGGCTGCCGCCCAGCGCGATTTTCGCGGCGGAATGTGACCCGCTGGCATCCGACTCGGTGGAATACGCAGCCCGCCTGACCGAGGCCGGTGTGCCGGTTTCCCTGACGATCGAGCCGGGGATGGTACATGGCTATCTGCGCGCCCGCCACATGGCAGCAGGCGCGCAGGATTCATTCAGCCGGGTCACGAAGGCACTTGGTACCTTTGTGACCCGCGCCGGTCTGGATCAATAGCGCACGACCGTCTCGAACACCTCGGGGATATCCGGCTGCTCGTCAAACAGCTCGATCAGGCCAAAGCTGATCGAGGCACGGCGGCCATCATCCGATACGGTGCCATTTGTCGAAACGATCTCGGCACCCGAGATGGAGATGGAAATGGCGTGCCCCTCGAACATCGGGCGGAACATGGCGGCCATCTGCGGATCTGCGGTCATCTCGTCCATATCGGAGGTCAGATCGCCCATCGGGAAGGTCACACGCACCGTGCCATCGCCCAGATCGGTAGCAGTAGGGCTGGGCGAGCCGTCTTCATTGGCTTCGAACACCTCGGCGAAGGTACCTTCAAGCAACATGTTGCACCGCGCATGGGTTTCGGTCAGTTCGACTGTGCCGCCCTCATCAGCAGGGCAGAAATCTTCCTCGCCGCCCATCATGTTATACATTTCACGGCTGACCTGGATATGGCCGGTCAGTCGCGCCTGATCAGGGCCCAGGATAGCGGTGTCCATATCCATGTCGATACAACCGGCGAGAGCCATGGCCAGACCGACGGCGGCAAATTTCGCAAAACGCATCCAAGTCTCCTGTAATAAAAAAATCCCGGCCAGCCTAGACGCTGCCCCCTTTCGGGACCAGCGGTTTTTCGCTGAATCTTGCAGGAAAACGTGCCTAGCTGCCGGTACAATGCGCGCCTTCAGGCGCGGCACCGGACCCCAGCGCGAAGGGCGCGGGTGTGCGGAACGGCTCTGGCAGGCCGGTGCGCGCCGCGTCCCAGATAACCACCGAGCCCAGAAGCGCCAGCGCCAGAAAGCCCACGAGCGGGCGGGAAAGGGGCCGGTTCATGCCGCCACCCCTTCCTGCCGCACGGCGGGCACCAGCACCAACGGGCGCAACTTCAACCCCCAGGCCGAACCGGCAAAGGCCGCCGCGAACCAGACCCAGCCATGCAGGCTTCCGGTGGAAATACCGCTGAAGAACGCGCCGACATTGCACCCGAATGCCAGCCGCGCGCTGTAACCCAGCACCAGCCCGGCCAGCAACACACCGACCCAGCCACGCGCTGCCAGCGGGGTCACCGGCGCGCCGGGCACAGCGCGACCGCGCATCACCAGAAAGGCACCGACAAGCAGACCGATATTGGTCAGTGACGTGACGTCGGTCAGGATGCTGGCATCCAGTCGGGCAGCATTTCCCGGCGCGGCCCAGAAGGCATTGGCGGCCAGATCGGCCCCGCCCGCCTGGGCCACTTTCGCGCCCCACAGGCCCAGCCCATAGACGATGCCCCATGGCTGGCCCGCGATGATCAGGTTCAGCACCGCCAGCGCCGCGATCAGCCCTGCCGCCCACCACAGCCGTGCGGCTGGCAGGCGTTTACCGGGCGCGGCGCGCCATGCCAGAAAAGCCGCGACAAGCACCAGTGCCGCCAGCGTCAGCCCCAACCCGCCCTGCGCCCCGGCTACCGATTGCGCCGAGATCACCGGCAGGCTGCCCAGCCCGGTCCACCACCCCAGGTGCAGCGTTCCCAGAAAGCTCCCCGCCACGAAGCCCACCAGCGCCACCAGCCCGATCAGATTGCCCGACCCCGCATTCACCAGCGTGCCCGAGCCGCAGCCCATCACCACCTGCATCGCCGCACCAAAGACGAAAGCCCCCCCGATCATCGCCAGGCCGACCGGCGCGTGTGCAGCCTGCAATTCGCCCGGCGCCGCCGCCAGAAGCGGAAACGCCACCGCCGCGGTGATGGCGATGGCCAGAAGCTGTGCCAGCAGCCCGCGCGCATCGCGCTCGACAATCATCATCCGCCATGGCCCGGCAAAGCCAAAGCGCAGCCCCTCCAGAACCAGCCCGAAGCCAATGCCAAGCCCCACCAGAAGCCCGGCGCGCGGCCCGGCAGCGAGGGTCACCCCCGCCACCAGTGCCAGCCCGGCCAGCGCCAACCCGACCCTGCGCGCCAGCATCAGAACAGGTCCGACAGCCAGCGCGTGGAGGACCGCCAGTAATAGGTGACGCGGTTGGGCGCGTTATCCATCGGCAGCCCCGCGGCGGCATATTCGGCCATACTTTCGGCGTAAAGGCGGGTGTTTTCGATCTCGGCCAGTTCGCTCAGGGCGAACCAGTTGATCGCCGCCCAGTGCCCTGTGTTGCAGAAGCTGACAGTCAGGGGCGAGTCGGTATAGCCATTGGCCTCGGCCAGCGCGCGGATCTGGTCTGCGCCCTGCATGCGGTTGCCGTCAAAGAAGCTCTCATAGGTCAGATTGGCCGACCCGCGAATCGTGCCCGGCGCGGCGATCGACCATTGCAGGCCGGAAAAGAAATCGGTGGGCCGCGCATCGATCAACCGCGCATCGCCTGCCTCGATCAGCTGCGCGACCTCTTCGGTCGAAACACGCCAGCTTTCATCCCAGCGTGCAGTGAAGTCAGAGGGTGCAATGACCGCAGGAGTCGTGGAAACCGGCAGGTCGGCCCCGGCCCAGCCCGCGAAACCGCCATTGAGCAGCGCCAGATCCTCGACGCCAAGCGACTTCAGCGTCCAGTAAACCCGAGCGGCAGCGCCCATATCCGTGGGGTTGGCCCCATCGTGAACCACCACAACCGGCGAGTCGGTGTCGATGCCCAGATCGCGCACGACGGCTTGCAGATGACCCAGATCGCGCAGTGCGCCAGGGTTTTCGGCACCCGAACGCCAGACAGGATAGGGCGAATGCGCGGCACCCGGGATGTGCCCCTGTGCAAAATCGCCGGTCACATGGACGACGCGAATGTCATCGCCGTGGGTTTCCAGAAGCGCAGCTAGCTCGCTGGGTTCCAGAAGTGGCGCCCAGCCTTGCGGCGCGGCAAGGGCCAGGCCGGGGGCAAGCGTGGCTACGAAGGTAAGCATAAGGCGGGAAGAAACGGTCATGGCATGTCTCCTGCGGTGTGGGTTGGGGGCACCTCTGCCGCCGATCTGGCATCGCCCGCGCCTCACGGCAAGGCACGGGCCCAACCAGCCGCGCCCGCAAGCGTCAACGGCGTTCGCGGTCCGGATCGCAGGCGAGATAATTGTTCGCGCCTGTGTTTGCGTGGCAAAAATCCGTCCCGCAAAAGTGCGACCGATACGTGAAAGGAGACTTATTCGCAGATCCCGAAACGCTACGCGCGCGTATCGTGCCGAACCGCCCGCCTAGCTGGTGACCTGTTCACGCAGGATGGATACCGTCATCGAGAACATCAGATAGACGCCCGCGAATACCAGGAAGGCAAGCGCCGTATTCTCGAACCGGCGCGGATAGGTGGCTTCGTCCGGTGCAACGGGGCTGACGCCCATCGACAGATAGCGCACCTGCCGGTTGGCTTCGATCCGCGCGGCTTCAAGCTGTTGCAGCGAATTGGCCAGCATCAACTGGCGGGTTGCAACATCGGCCTCGGCCATCACCATCTCGCGCTGGATACGCGCCAGCGAAGCCCCGCCCGACTCGCCCTGCGTCAGGCTGGAGCGCAGCGCATGAATCTGCGCCTCAAGCGCACCGATGCGCCGTTCAACCTGCTGCACCCGCGCGGCATTGGGGCGCGGGTTGGCCAGGAGATCCGCAAGGCTGAGTCGTTCCTGATTGAGTTGGCCTTCCAGCGTGGTGATCTGCTGGGTCAGGAGCGAAACCTCGACCTCGCTGGACAGCACCTGAAAACTCTCCTGAAGTTCCAGCACATACATCTGCGCCTCAAGCATCCGCTCCTCGGCGCGCTCGAAACTGGCCATTGCGTCGCTCATCTGGTTGGCGCGCAGGCGTTGTGTCAACTGGTCAACCTGTTCCTCGGCATACTGGATCAGCGCACGCGAAAACCGCTCGCTGGTTTCGGGCGTGGCGGCGATGACCTCCATCTTGATGATACCCTCGGTGGGATCATAGCTGATCTGGACCATGCGTCGGTAAAGCCGATAGGCGGCCTCATCGGTGGTATTCATCGCCAGCCGCCTGAGCGGGTCCATGCTTTCAGACTGGAAATGAGCCTTGAAGCCGTGGTCAACATCAAGCCTGCGCAGCGCCTCGCGCGATTGAAGATAGCTTTGAACCGTCACCGAATCCTGCGAAGTGGCAAGCCCGGTGCCTGAAAACAAGCCTCCCAGTGCCCCGCCCGGCCCCGATGCTGCCTGCGAATCGGCCTGCTGGATGACAAATTCGGTGTTGGTCGCATAAAGGGGCGTCGCGATCACAAAGAAATACCACGCGGCCAGAAAGGTTGGCAGGAACACGAATACCGCCAGCCGCGCGCCCAGAAGCGCCAGGCGCCGCCGCCGCCTGCGAACGATATCCTTCTGGATGCGGTCAATTTCAGCGCTGCGATCGGTGGCGGAGGGGGACGGCATGGCGGGCATGCCCGGTTGACGCATGGTTCTGGGCAGGGCGGGCGCATCAACGGTGGCCAGCGCGCGGCCCGGCTCATCGCGGTTCTTCACGATGTCGATCAGGGTAGAATGCTCGAACGGGTCGATCCCCTGACGGCGCAACAGCCGCACGGCTTCCAGCCCGGAAGTGGCCTTGATGCCATGCTTCTGGGCCACGCGCATCGCCATACGCAATTGCCGACCGGTCAGCTCTTCGGCGCGAATAGCCTCGATCTCGGCCTCGATCTCGGGGGATACGGCAGCATCGGCGCTCTGCTCAGACCCAGCCGCTTCGGGGCCATTCGCCCTGGCGGGCCTGTCTGCGGCTGCCGATGTACCGGTCGAGGGGGGGCGATCATCTTCGGATACGGTTTCGGGCCTGGATGAGGGGCGATGCGCCGCCGCACTCTGGCGCAGTTTGGCCATTGCCATTGCCGCCGCCGCGCTACGCGCCATGCTTGCGAGCGGGCTTTTCGCCGCCGTATCGGGTGCATCGCCAGCCTCGTCCGGTCTGGTTTCCCGCCTGTCGCGTGTCGCCTGCGCATCGTTGGCCGCCTGCGCATTCCCGGCTTCATCAAACAAAGCCTCGGTGCGCGGCGCCTGTTTCTGGGCGTCGCGTGCGGTGGCCTGACGTTCGGCCCGTGCATCAACCCGTGGCCTTTCTGCTGCATCGGCGCGCGTGCTTGCCGGGCGAGACGGACGCGTTGCCGTATCGGCCGCCGCACGCGCACCGCTGCCCGCGCCCAGCCCCGCAACGGCGGGCAGCGGTGCGCCGGTCGCGTCCTCGCCCAGTCTGAGCCGGAACCGTCTAGCCTTGGGTTTCATAGTCATAGAAATACTTTGCTTCCTCAAGCGTGTCGAACATCATGAGCTTGCCATCGCGCAGCACAGCAGCGGAGCGGCAGTATTTTTCCAGCGTCTCGGCCTGATGCGAGACAATCACCACCGTCGCTCCGTCAAGCCTTTCCTTCAGGATCGCCCCGGCGCGGCGGTTGAAACTGACATCCGTTGTCGCCGGCATCCCCTCATCCACCAGATACAGGTCGAATTCCAGCGCCAGCATCAGCGAAAAGGCGAAGCGCGCGCGCATCCCCTGGCTGAACGTCCCAACCGGCAGGTCGAAATACTCGCCGATATCACACAGCCAGCGGCAAAATGCCTCTACCTCGTCAGGGTCGAGCGAATACAGCCGGGCGATGTAGCGCGCGTTTTCCGTGGCGGTATGCTTGGGCACGATCCCGCCCATGAACCCCAGTGGAAACGACACCCGGCAGGCGCGGGTGATCGTCCCCTCGTCAGGCTTCTCCAGCCCGGCCATCATGTTGATGATCGTCGTCTTGCCTGAACCGTTGGGCGCCAATATCCCCATCGACGCGCCCAACTCAATACGGAACGAGGCATCGTGCAGGATCACCTTGTGTGACCTGCCCGTCCAGAAGGATTTGCTGACCCGATCAAATTCGAGCATGTTTGCCTGCCTCGGCCCGATACGCCCGCGTTATGCCAGTGCGGGGTTAACGGTATCTTTGTTGCGGCGCTGCCGAAAACAACTGCGGGACCGCGCCGATCACTGCATTATGGCGCAATCGGCCCGCGCGGGGTAGTGAAAACTGCATTTGCCCCTGCGGCGGCGTGGCGCTTTACATTTGCCGTGCGGCGGGAGAAACGCGGTAGCATGTTTCGCAGACGGAGCCAGGCCCATGAGCGACACGCCGAAAACCCCGCTTGAAACCGCGATGGAGCGCATGCAGGCCGCGCCCGACGACACCGCGCGCCGGCTGCAGTTCCATGCCGAACTGCTGGATACCGAACTGTTCGTGCTGCTGGCCGACGAAGCCACCGGCGCCTCGCTGCGGCCCAGGGTTTTTGAGTTCGAAACCGGGCGCGCGGTGCTGGTCTTCGACAGCGAATCCCGCCTGGCCGATTTCGCCGGCGAGGTGGCGGCCTATGCGGCACTGCCCGGACGGGTGCTGGTGACGATGCTTGCGCAGGCCGACGACGCGCTATCGCTGCTGGTCAGCCCCGACAGCGATCATGCCGAGTTGTTGCCGCCCGAAGCGCTGGCGTGGCTGGCGCGCACGCTGAATGATACCCGCACCTCCGAGGGTGAAGCCGCCGCCGAGAGCTTCGCGCCGATCACCATGCCCGAGCCGGTGCTGGCGCTGCTGGTCCCGGCGCTGGAGCGCCGGTTGCGCCACACACCGGGGCTGGACGGCGCGGTGCTGGCGGGTGTGCGATGGCAGGGCGGCGGTGCGGGCCATGTGCTGGCACTGGGTGGCGTGGCCGAGGTGGCGCGCGCGCCGCTGGCCCGCGCCGTGGCGGAGGCGCTGGAACTGTCCGGGATAGAGGCCGGGGCGCTGGACGTGATTTTCCCCCGGCCCGACGCAATGGCACGCCTGACCACCATCGGCCTGGCCTTGTCGCCTGCCCCCTGGGCACCGCCCGTGACGAATGACACGCCGCCAACCGCACCCGGCATGGACCCCGAGCGCCCGCCAAAGCTTCGGTAGGGCATCTTTTGTGGGGTAAAATAATACCTATTTTCTAACCCGCTGTAATTACGACATTAATCCGGAAACAGCACGCTTGACCTACGCCTGGAAATCGCTAGAACACGCCCATCCGGCGCGTGCTTTCGGGTGCGGTGCCAGTTCCCTTCAATCTCCAGGGTCAGATATGAAAACCTATACCGCAAAACCGGCGGAGATCGAAAAGAAGTGGATCCTGATCGACGCCGAAGGCATCGTTCTGGGCCGCCTCGCCTCGATCGTCGCCATGCGCTTGCGCGGCAAGCACAAGCCCAGCTTCACACCCCATATGGATATGGGCGACAATGTCATCATCATCAACGCCGACAAGGTGCAGATGACCGGCAAGAAGCGTGACGACAAGAATTACTACTGGCACACCGGCCACCCAGGCGGGATCAAGTCGCGCACCGCGCGCCAGATCCTTGAGGGCAAGTTCCCCGAACGTGTCGTTACCAAGGCCGTCCAGCGCATGCTGCCCGGCGGCCCGCTGTCGCGCCAGCAGATGACCAATCTGCGCGTCTATGCCGGCGCCGAGCATCCGCATGAAGCCCAGCAGCCCGAAGTGCTGGATCTGCGGGCGATGAACCCGAAGAATACCCGGAGCGCATGACCATGGCCGAAGAGATCAAAACCCTCGATGCGCTGAAGTCTGCCGTCGCCGGCGCGGCCAGTGCCGCCCCCGAGAGCCAGACCGAAGCCCCCCGCGAACCCGTGCGTGACGCGCTGGGCCGTTCCTATGCCACCGGCAAGCGCAAGGACGCGATCGCCCGCGTCTGGATCCGTCCCGGTTCAGGCAAGGTCACGGTCAACGGCAAGGAAATCAACACCTACTTCGCCCGTCCGGTGCTTCAGATGATCCTGAAACAGCCCTTCCAGGTTGCCGGTGTCGAAGGTCAGTTCGACGTGATGGCTACCGTTGTTGGTGGCGGGCTTTCGGGCCAGGCCGGTGCGGTCAAGCACGGCATCTCGAAAGCGTTGCAGCTTTACGACCCGGCACTGCGCCCGGCGCTGAAAGCCGCGGGCTTCCTGACCCGCGACAGCCGTGTTGTAGAACGGAAGAAATACGGCAAGCGCAAGGCACGCCGCAGCTTCCAGTTCTCGAAGCGCTGATTTTTTTTCGAAACAGCCGGAAAGGCCCGCCCGTTGTGGCGGGCCTTTTCGTTTGCGGAGGCCGGGGCGGGGCTGTCTGCCCCCACGCCGCGTTCCGGCGGCTCGCCCGAGGATAATTTCAGACAGAAAATGCGCAAGACGGCTTTCCGGGGCGGAAGAGGTGCCGTAGGTTTCGCGGATGGACGATGCCTATTTCATGGCCGAACTTAACGAACGGCTGTTCACCCATTACACGCGCGGCGCTTGGCGCGCGCCCCATTCGCAACGCCTGCTGGCGGTGGGACGCAATCCGGACCAGGCGCTGGGGAAGATCGCCTGCGCCGATCCGCGCGATCTGGCGCGGGCGCTGGCGGCGTTCGCCCCGGCCACTGGCGCGCCGCCTGACACGGCGACGCTATTGGGCGCATTGCAGGCCGAAGCACCTGCCCTGGAACGGCTGCGCGTCATGGAGGGCTTTGGCGACATCTGTCCCGCAGAGCTACAGCCCGTGACGCTGGAGGCGCCCGGCAAGCTGGTTTTGTTGAGCGCCGCAGCGCTGCCACTGGCACGCCTGGTTCCGCTTCTGATTACCGGGGCGCAACGCGGCATGATCTGGAAACCTGCGCCCGGTGCTGCGGCCTCGGCGCATCTGTTGATGCGCCACCTTGGGCCATTGGCGGCGGGGCGGTTGGCGATGGTGCAGGGCGATCACGCCACCGGCGCGGCATTGGCGACCATGCTGCCGCCCGATGCCCGGCTGATCTGGGCCAGCACATCGCCGGTACCGCCAGACCTGCCGACCTGCGCCCTCAGGATTTCAACCACAGATCCGGCCCGCCCATGATCAACGGATCGGGCGCGCCGATCACTGCCGCGTCCTTGCCGGTATAGTCGAACGCGCCAAGAATACGCTGGATCGCTGAAATGCGGGCGCGATACTTGTCGTCCCCGCGGATCACCGTCCAGGGCGCGAAATCAAAATGACTGCGCGCGAAAGTCTCGGCAATCGCCGCGCTATAGGAATCCCATTTCGTCAGGCCCTGCACGTCGATCAACGAAAGCTTCCACTGTTTCAGCACATGGCGTTCACGTTCGAGCATGCGGCGCAACTGCTCGGGCCTGCCGACATTGAACCACAGCTTTATCAGCTTCACCCCATCTTCGATTAGAATTCTTTCGAAATCGGGTAGTTGAACAAAGAAGTTCTCACGTTGCGCGGGGGTGCAGAAACCAAAGACATGCTCGATCACAGCACGATTATACCAGCTGCGATCCATCAAAACCATCTCGCCGGCCGTCGGCAGATGCGCAGCATAGCGCTGAAAATACCATTCACCGCGCTCGCGTTCATCGGGTTTTGACAGGGCCATGATCCGTGCGGTCCGGGGATTCAGATTCTCTGTCACCCGTTTGATCGCGCCTGATTTCCCCGCCGTATCGCGCCCTTCGAAAATGACAGCCACACGCTGGCCGGTAGTAACTACCCAGGCGTGGAATTTCGCCAGTTCAACCTGCAAGGCATTCATATGGCTATTATAATCGCTCTTCTTCATCCAGCGTTCATAAGGAAATCCGGGCGTGATGATGTCACGCTTGCTGCTATCGCTGATCGCAGCGCGCACCTCGACAGGCGCATCGTTGGTCAGAAAGGCAGAGATGGCGCCGTCGAACGGCAGGGATTTGTCAGCTTTCGGCATTCTTGCCCCCATTTTGCGCCAGCCTATGCCGCGTTCAAAGTCTTGCCAAGTCTCGCGCGGCGCGGCACCATCCGGTCCATGAGTGACGCAATTTCGACTATCCGGAATCTTGGCCCGGCCTCCGAGGCCGCCTTTCATCGCGCGGGCATCCATACCGCCGATGCGCTGCGCGCGATGGGTGCCGATGCCGCCTATGCAGCGCTTCTGCAAGCGGGTGAACGGCCGCATTTCATCGGCTATTACGTACTTGTGATGGGTTTGCAGGGCCGACCCTGGAATGATTGCAGGGGCGATGAGAAAGCCGAATTGCGCCGCCGCTTCGATGCACTTAAAGCCGCGCATGCCGGGACGGCACTTGCCGGGATTGAGGCGATCCTGGATGAAATCGGGGTAAGAGCACCTGACGCATCACCGGCGCGGGCTAGATAAACGAGGGGCACGGCATGCGTTTTGCGGTCATGATTACACTGGTTCTGACGCTGGCCGCATGTGGCGGAGGCAGCGGGCGGGACGCGGCAGTATCGCGCGGATTGTATCCGGGCGAGACGCCCGAATTGCGGATGCTTATCAACCGTTCCGCTGCCGAGCATGGCATTCCGCCTGCCCTGCTGCATCGGGTCATCCAGCGCGAGAGCAATTATCGTCCGCATGCCCGCAATGGCCCGTACTGGGGGTTGATGCAGATCTTGCCGCAAACCGCCCGCACAATGGGCCACCGCGGCCCGCCCGAAGCGTTGCTCGACCCAGAGGTGAACCTGCGCTACGCCGGGCGCTATCTGCGCGGTGCCTGGATCGTTTCGCGCGGCAATATGGACCGCGCGGTGCAATGGTATGCGAGCGGTTATTACTATGAAGCGCGCGACCGATGCCTTCTGGTGGACACCGGACTGGCCCGGCGCGAGGTGAACCGGCGCTGCCGCTAGAGGCTTCCCTTCAGCGCCAGCGGCAGACCTGCCGTAACCAGAATCACCCGCTCTGCCTGCGCCGCCAGTTGTTGGTTCAATCGCCCTGCCTCATCGCGGAAACGCCGGGCGAGCGGGTTATCGGGCACGATGCCCAGCCCCACCTCGTTGGCGACGGCGACCAGTGGCGCGGGATGGGCAGCAATGGCCTGGGCCAGTCGCGCGCCCTCGGCAGGCAGGTCCGATCCGGCAAGAAGGTGATTGCTGAGCCAGAGCGTCAGGCAGTCGATCAGGATGCTCGCCGTCGGCGGGGCATTCTCCAGCGCCTCTGCCAGCGCCAGCGGAGCCTCGACAGTATGCCAGCCCGCTCCTTCCCGTTGTGCACGATGGGCGGCAATGCGGGCGGTCATTTCGTCATCGAAAGCCTGGGCGGTGGCGATGTAGACCGGCTCGCCCTTTCGCGGCATGGCGAGGATACGGGCCTCGGCCAGGCGGCTTTTCCCCGAACGCGCGCCGCCCAGAACCAGCGTGAAATCCGTCATCCCCGGCCTCTCGTTGCCCAGCTTCCATCCAGTTCCAGCCAGCTTCCGTAGTCATGTTGCGCCTGCCAGCCCGATGCGCCCTGCCCGATCGCCAGCGCCGCCTTGATTACCCCGGCATGACATACCACCAGCGCAGGCACGGGCCCGGACAAGGCGGCCTGAAGCGCGCCACCGACACGCACCGCAAGTTCGGAAACCGTCTCGCCGCCATGCGGGCGTGCACCCGTCAGATCGGCGGCCCAGGCATCAAGTTCGGGGCGGGCGATGGCGTCCCAGCGCTGGCCCTCCCAGCGACCGAAATCCATCTCGGCCAGGCGGTGATCAATACTCAGCGGGCGGCTGCGCGCCTCAGCAAGCGCCTGCGCCAGAAGCAAACAACGGCTGAGGGGGGAAGACAGGATGCGGGTAAAAGGCGGTAGATCGCGCGCCAACCGGGCAGCTTCAGCCTTGAAATCGTCAGCAAGCGGCAGGTCGCTGCGGCCATAACATAGCCCCTCGGCCCCTTCAGGGCGGGTGTGGCGCAGAAGGATCAGAGCCATGCAAGCGCCCCCAGCAAAAAACCCAGCGCCCCCATTTGTTGCGCCGCGCCCAGTATGTCACCGGTCACCCCGCCCAACCTGCGCCGCGCCCAAAGCCAGACAAGACCAGATCCGACGATCAGTCCCACAAGCCCGGTCAGCACCGCAGCACCCAGCATTGCAGCCGCCAGCGCCACCGCCACCAGAACCGAAGCCATCGTCGCCAGTCCACCCACGGTGCCTTGCGGCCCGGTCATACCGCCGCCGGCTCCCTGCGCGCGTCGATAGGGGCCGTGACGAAGCATCACTGCCATTGCCGCCCGGCTGAGCGCCGCCGCCGCCACCAGCGCCGCTGGAGCCGCAGCAGGGCCAAGCTGCGCCAGCGCCAGTGTCGTCGCCCCCAGGACCAATCCCAGGGCCAGCGCGCCAAAGCTGCCGATGCGGCTGTCGCGCATGATCTCCAGCGCCCGCTCGGCACTGGCGCCGCCGCCCAACCCATCGAATGTGTCAGCCAACCCGTCCTCGTGCAGGCCGCCGGTCAGCATCAGGCCGGCCGCCACGGCCGCGAGCGCCCCCAAGGCGGGGCCCCAAAGGCCCGCACCCAGCATATAGAAAAGCGCCTGTGCCGTGCCGACCAGAAGGCCGACTGCCGCGAACCAGCCCGGTGCGTGGGTGAAGTCATTCGCCTCCACACGACCTGCGGCAAGGCGGGTCAGGAACATCACGGCAGCGCGTAAGCCCCGCATCGGCTAGCCGCGCCTGTCGACAGGTTTGATAAGGGGTCTGGCAGTGTGACAGCGCAAGGTCATATGTCGTTCATACCATCCGATCGGCGCGATGCAATGCTCGCGGCGCCTCGCCGAGGGCGCCGGCGTCTTTATGCTCGCCGCTCGAGTTGGCGGGCGATGGAGCGTGTCAGATCCTGCAGGGCAAAGGGCTTGCCCAGAAACACGGAGCGCGGGATACGAGACAACGCGGCGCTCAGCCCGTCCTCGGTATAGCCCGACACGAAAACGACGGGTGTTTCCGGCCTTTGCACCAGCGCGCGGCTGACCCAACCGGGCCCATCCACACCCGGCATGATCACATCGGTTACAAAGATATCCACATTGAGGTCAGGATCTTCGAGGAACTCCAGCGCCTGCTCGCCATTCTCGGCCTCGATGACGTGATAGCCCTGCAATCGCAGAGCGCGCGCGGCAAAGGCACGCACCGGCGCCTCATCCTCGACAAGCAGGACAACACCGCTCTCTGTCCCCGACATCGGGAGCACAGGCGACGTCACAAAGCCGGGGCGGGACATTTCCGGCACGGACGACATCAGGTCGGTGACAGAATGCGCGTCCAGGACGCCGAACTCAGCGGCGGAAGGGGAGGATGCGCCCGAAACCGGCCTGCGCTCCGTGCCGCTCACACGGCGCGGCTGTGTCTCGGCTGACACTTCAGCCCCTTCATGATGTGCGGCGAAATAGAGCGAGAACTCGGCTCCCGTCCCCTCGGTGCTGCTGGCGAATATCCAGCCGCCCATCTGCTTTACGATGCCATAGGCGGTGGACAGGCCCAGCCCCGTCCCCTCGCCCGTACGCTTCGTGGTAAAAAAAGGTTCGAATATCTTGTCGATGACATCGGCAGGGATGCCCAGCCCCTCGTCAACCACGCGAATCACTGCAAAATCCCCTGCCGGCAGACGGGCGCGGCCGCGCTCAACCTCGGTGTTCAGCCGAACGGCCTCGGTCTCGATCACGATCTCGCCACCCATCGGCATGGCATCGCGCGCGTTCACCACGAGATTCATGATCACCTGTTCCAGTTGCCGCCGGTCTGCGCGGATGGTGCCGACGCGCGGATCATGCGACAGGGTAAGCGTGATGCGTTCGCCCACCAGTCGGGTCAGGAGATGTGCCAGTTCCTCAAGCAGGCTTTCAAGCGACAGGGTCTCGGGCTTCAGCGTCTGTTTGCGTGAAAATGCCAGCAACTGACGCACCAGCGCGGCGGCACGGTTGGTGTTCTGGTGGATCTGGACCAGATCGTTGTAATCAGGATCATAGTGATCGCGGTTGAGCAACAGAAGGTCGCAATGCCCTGAAATGGCAGTAAGCAGGTTGTTGAAATCATGCGCAACCCCGCCCGCAAGCTGGCCAATTGCCTGCATTTTCTGGCTTTGAACGAAACGCGCCTCAAGCGACTTCAACTCGGTCGCGTCGCTGACGACAGCCACCAGCGCATTGTCGCCATCCGGCCCAGCCGCGCGCCGCAAGATGATCTGCACGAAGGTTTCCTGCGAGGGTAACGTTGCACGCAACACCTCGGGCCGGTTGAGCGCGCGACCTTCACGCGCGTCATCCAGCCAATCGGACACGGGGCGGCCCAGCCCCTCGACAACCTCCCAGAAGTAGCGCGATTCCCCGGGTGCGAGGCCCAGAAGGCCACGCGCCGGGCGATTTGTGTCGATGATTCGCCCGTCGCCGTCGACATGCATCAGGGCAACCGGAATATCCTCGAAATCGGGGCGCTGGGATTGAATCGGTCGCTCACCAGAGGGAGAGATCCAGCCCGGCAGAAACAGGACATCGCGCTGCCCGTCGCGCGCAGCGCTGGCATAGGCAAGTCGCGTCTGCACCCCGCCTGGTCCCTGCAAGACAACAGGCGCGGGGTTTACCCCGTTTCGCAGCGGCAAGAGCGCGGCTTCCAGATCAGGAGCCAGGGCAAGAACCGGCCCTGCGACCGACGTATCAGCGGGCGGAGTGATGCCGGGCTCTCCAAACTGACTGCGAAATGCCGCATTGGCGGCAAGCGGGGCATCCCGAGGCCCGAGGGTGAGAAGTGGAAGTCCCAGCGTATCGATCGAACGCGCCGCTCCTTCAGTACTCTTGAGAAAGCGCCAGACCAGCAAGCCCGCCATGTCATCGCCTGTGTCGGCACGATGGACGGCAAGCCGCAGCCCCCCCTCCGGGCGAGAAAAATCGCGCCGGGCCTGGCCTTGCACCAGCGCTTCGGCCGCAAGGGTGGTGGTAACGTGGCCGGGATCGGCACTCCAGCGCTGAAGCATCTCGGCAGGGGTTTTCAACCCCGCGGCATTGGCAGCGGGGTTGACGCCGAGGCAGTGCCCCTCGCCGTCGGTCAGCAAGATGGCGTCGGGGTCACGCGCAAAGGCGATACTCAGGGTCTGCGCCAACGACAGACGGTTGCGGCGTTCATGCGCAAGCGCCAATGTGCCTGCCAACGCGATCAGCCCAACCGTTGTCGCCGCTGCCATAAGAATCGGCGCGGCTGGCCCGCCCCAGAGCAAGAGTGACGCCGCCACCCCCGCCACGGCAACCAACGAAAGCCCCGGCAGCAGCGAGCGCAACCGCAAGAGCGCCACCAGAACTGTCAGGTGAACGCCGCCCACCCGCCCCGGCCTGAACGGCTGAACCGGGCCTGTCGGGGACGCGGTTTGTTCGGGCAGGATAGCGTCGGTCACAGGGCTGCTCTGAGAAGCATGGGGATGTTGGCCAGGCGGCGAAAGGGGATTCAATCGTTTTCTCTTGTTGCTTCATACGGGTTAACACCGGGTTAACCGCTCCAGAGAAACCTCCGCAGGTTGAGTGAGCAACCTTTTCCAGCCCTCATTTCGTGCAAAAATATCTCAGCCACGTTTCATCACTGACAGGAAGAACCCGTCACCACCGTCAAGAGGGTTGAAATGATGCGTGTCAAGCAACCGAAAGCCGGATTCCCGCGCCAGGAAAGATACGATCTGTTCATCATTTTCCGGCAGAAACAACGAGCATGTTGCATAGGCCAGCAGACCGTCAGGTGCGGTAAGTCCGGCGCATTCGTGAAGTATCTTCGCCTGGAGGCGGGTCAGTTCGGACAACCGCTCCGGGGTCAGGGCCCATTTGGCTTCAGGGGCACGGCGCCAGCTGCCTGAGCCAGAACACGGCGCATCTGCCAGGACGACCGGCCATTGCCCGCTTGTCGCGCCAGGCAGAACGGAAATGTGCGCTTTTGCCCTGCGGGCGCGTTCGGGCAGATCCCGCATGCGCCTTGGTTCGGCGTCATGGGCGGTGACATCCATCCCCATAGCTGCCAGCGCCAACGCCTTGCCACCGCCGCCTGCACAATAATCCAGCACCGGTGTGCCGGGTGCCAGATGCGCCGCCAGCGCCTCGGTCACAGCCTGCGACGCCGCGTCCTGCAGTTCGACCCGGCCTTGCAGATAGGCGGATGCGTTACGGATCCGGCGGGGATTGGTGAGAACCTCAAGCGCCTGACGGGCCAGGGGATGGCTGCGAGTCTCGATGCCATCGCCAGCCAGTTCGGCCTGAACGGCCTCGATCGTGGCGGTGGCAGCATTGACACGCAGGAAGACCGGCGCGCGGTCCCGCATCAGGGTCAGCGCCGCGTCGGCATTTGCTCCGAGCGCAGCATCGAAATGCGGCAGCAGCCAGTCCGGGCAATCCAGCGCCTCGCCGCGTGACATGGCAGGAGCAGAGCCGCGGACAAGCGCCTGCTCCAGATCGTCAAGGGGCGCAGGACTGTGGTGAAGGCCAGTCCATTCCGGTGACACGGCATCCGCACGCATGAGGCCCAGTAGCAGCCCCCGCCCGCTTTCCGCCCCACCCAGAACCCGTGCCGAGCGTCGTTGCCGGATGGCACGAAACACAAGATCGCGTACCGCCTCCCGATCTCCCGAACCGGCAAACCGGCTACCACGCGCCCATTGGGTCAGCGCCTGCTCAGCGGGCTGTCCGGCAAGATAGCGGTCCAGGATGGTGATGGCGGCAGCTTGTCTGGCAGCGGGGGTCATTCGGGCCTCCTGTGGTTGCTCCTTCCTTGCGACAGCACGTCGGGCTTGGCAAGTCCGCCACGCTTGCCCCGGCTCCGCGCTTGCGGCAGGCTGCGCCGGATTGCCTCGAATCCCCATAGTCCGGACATGCCATGACCCTGCCTCTGAACCCCACCATCGCCGCCACCTTTCGACCACCGGTTATGGAGGCCCGACGCTGGCTGACCGAGATCACACTGCCCGAAGGCCTGGCACTTCTGAACCTGTCGCAAGCCGCCCCCGTCGACCCACCTCCGGCAGCCATGCGTTCGGCCATGGCCCGCGCCATCGAAGAGGATCCGGGCATTCATCTCTACAGCCCGGTTCTGGGAAACCCGGAACTGCGCACGGCCCTGGCGCAACGGATGTCCACGCTTTACGGTGGCAGGGTGACAGCTGAGCAGGTCGCGCTCACCTCAGGCTGCAATCAGGCGTTTTGCGCCGCCGTCGCCACGCTGGCCGGACCGGGGGATGAGGTGATCTTGCCCAAACCCTGGTACTTCAATCATCATATGTGGCTGACGATGCAGGGGGTGAAAACCGTGCCGCTGGCCACCGGGCCGGACCTGCTGCCATCACTGGACGATTGCGCCGCTCTGATCACGAATCGAAGCAAGGCGATCGTACTGGTGACGCCGAACAATCCCGGAGGAGTGGAATATCCACCCGCGCTGATCAAGGGTTTCGCCGATCTGGCCGCGCGTCACGGGCTGGCCCTGATCGTTGACGAGACCTACCGCGATTTTCACACGCAAGATGGCGCACCTCACGGGCTGTTCGCCGATCCCGGCTGGGATGACGTGCTGATCCATCTCTATTCGTTTTCCAAAGCCTACCGCATGACCGGGCATCGCGTGGGGGCAATCGCCACCAATGCCGCGCATCTCGCCGAGATCGAGAAATTCCTTGATACCGTGACGATCTGTGTGTCGGGCCCCGGGCAGATGGGCGCGCTTTGGGGGTTGGAAAACCTGGGCACCTGGCTATCGGGCGAACGACAGGAAATCCTGCGTCGGCGCGCAGCAATGATTGATGGTTTCGCGGGTCTGGAGGGGTGGTCATTGATGGGGTGCGGCGCATACTTCGCCTATGCAAGCCACCCGTACGATGCACCCGCGCCCGAGGTTGCGAAGCGTCTGTTGCGCGAGGCAGGGGTGCTGATGCTACCCGGTACGATGTTCCGCCCCGAGGGTGATGCACAAGGCCCCCGCGAAATGCGCATCGCCTTCGCTAATGCCGACACCACTGAAATCGGCACGCTGATGCAGCGGTTGGCCGCGCTGCGCTGACAAATATTCCCGACGGCGTTTTTTCATCTTGCCGGAAATACGCTGGGGGGTGAATTGGCTGAAGGCCAAGAGGGGGGCGAAGCCCCCCTTCCCGCGCGTTCCGGGTCCGCGCACACCGGGAATGACAAACGCGCGCCCCGAAAGGCGCGCGTCAAATGTCGATGCGGTCTGCCTGCCGACAGACACCCGGTCAGGCAGCGCTGGTGTTCAGACCAAGCTGCTGGCCCACGGCAACCATGTCGTTGACCAGCTTGCCCGCGTTGTCAGCCGAATCGCCGGTTGCTTCGCCAGCTTGCTTGCGCACCTCTGACAACATCGCATCATAGTCAGGTTGCGACAGTTCGCTTGCGGGAACGCCGCGTTCAGCGAGAAGCGACACGCTTTGCGCGGTGATTTCGGCAAAGCCACCGGTGACAACATATTTGACCTCACCCTGGGCCGTGACCGCCGTGACGATCCCCGGACGCAGCGTGGAGATGAAGGGTGCGTGCCCCGGCATGGCGGTGAAATCGCCCTCCGCGCCGGGAATCTGCACCTCGCTGGCCGCGACGGATGCCAGCATCCGTTCCGGCGACACAAGGTCGAATTGCAGGGTATCAGCCATTCATGCCTCCTCAGGCGGCAGCGGCGAGGCGCTGTGCCTTGGCGATCACGTCATCAATGTCGCCGACCATGTAGAACGCGGCTTCGGGAAGGTGGTCGTATTCACCGGCAACCACGGCCTTGAACGAGGCGATGGTTTTCTCCAGCGGCACCTGGATACCGTCCGAGCCGGTGAAGACCTTGGCCACGTCGAAAGGCTGCGACAGGAAGCGTTCCAGCTTCCGGGCGCGGGCCACGGCAAGCTTGTCGTCCTCGGACAATTCGTCCATCCCCAGAATGGCGATGATGTCCTGCAGCGACTTGTAGCGCTGAAGCACCTGCTGCACCGAGGTTGCGACCTGGTAATGCTCTTCGCCGATGATCTGCGGATCAAGCAGGCGCGAGGTCGAACCGAGCGGGTCCACGGCCGGATAGATCCCTTTTTCCGAGATCGCCCGGTCCAGAACGGTCGTGGCGTCGAGGTGTGCAAACGACGTGGCCGGTGCGGGGTCGGTAAGGTCATCGGCAGGCACGTAAACGGCCTGCACCGAGGTGATCGAGCCGTTGCGCGTCGAGGTGATGCGTTCCTGCATCGCGCCCATGTCGGTGGCCAGAGTCGGCTGGTAGCCCACCGCCGACGGGATGCGGCCCAGCAGCGCCGACACCTCGGAGCCCGCCTGTGTGAAGCGGAAGATGTTGTCGACGAAGAACAGCACGTCCGAGCCGGTATCGTCACGGAACTGCTCGGCCAGCGTCAGGCCCGACAGCGCCACACGCATACGCGCACCCGGCGGCTCGTTCATCTGGCCGTAAACCAGCGCAATTTTCGATTCCTCAAGGTTATCGGGGTTGATAACGCCGGATTCAATCATTTCGTGGTAGAGGTCGTTGCCCTCACGGGTCCGCTCGCCGACACCGGCGAACACCGACACACCCGAGTGCACTTTGGCAATGTTGTTGATCAGTTCCATGATAAGAACCGTCTTGCCCACACCCGCACCGCCGAAGAGGCCGATCTTGCCGCCCTTGGTATAGGGTGCCAGCAGGTCGATAACCTTGATCCCGGTAACCAGGATTTCCGATTCCGTGGACTGCGCCTCAAAGCCCGGTGCGGGCTGGTGAATGGCACGGGTTTCGGCCGAAGACACCGGGCCCTTTTCGTCCACCGGCTCGCCGACGACGTTCAGGATGCGTCCAAGTGTGGCCTTGCCCACCGGAACCGAGATCGGCTCACCAGTATCGCTGACTTCCTGACCGCGCACCAGACCTTCGGTGGCATCCATGGCAATCGTGCGGACGGTGTTTTCACCCAGATGCTGGGCAACCTCCAAGATCAGACGCTTGCCGTTGTTCTCGGTAACAAGCGCGTTCAGAATGGCGGGCAGATCGCCTTCAAACTGAACGTCAACGACGGCGCCGATCACCTGTGTAATCTTGCCGGTAGCTTTCGCTTTGGCCATTGTCTTTCTCCGGTTCCTCAGAGCGCCTCGGCGCCCGAAATGATCTCAATAAGCTCTTTGGTGATCGCAGCCTGACGCGAGCGGTTATACTCGATGGACAGGCGGTCGATCATGTCTCCGGCGTTGCGCGTGGCGTTGTCCATGGCCGACATCCGCGCGCCCTGTTCCGATGCCCCGTTCTCCAGAAGCGCCGTGAAGATCTGCGTTGCGACAGAGCGCGGCAGCAGGTCTTCGAGAATGGCTTCCTCGGACGGCTCATAGTCATAAAGCGTGCTGGCGTCAGCATCTTCGGGCACCGGCGCGGGGATGATCTGCTGCGCTGTCGGGATCTGGCTGATCACCGATTGGAAACGGTTGAAGAAGATGGTTGCGACATCGAACTCGCCCTCATCGAACCGCTTCAGCACGTCCTGCGCGATGGCGCGGGCGTTATCGTAGCCAACGCGCTTGACCTCGGAAAGGTCGACATGCGCCACCAGATGGCTGCCCAGGTCGCGGCGAAGTTGCTCGCGGCCCTTCTTGCCGACAGTGAGAATCTTCACCGTCTTCCCCTGCGCCAGAAGTTCGGTTGCACGAACTCGCGCCAGCTTCACGATCGACGAGTTGAACCCGCCGCACAAGCCGCGTTCGGCGGTCATCACCACCAGCAGGTGCACCTTGTCGGCGCCGGTTCCGGCCAGCAGCTTCGGCGCGGTTTCAGATCCGGCGACCGAGGCCGCCAGCCCGTTGACGACAGCTTCCATCCGGGCGGCATAGGGACGCGCGGCTTCGGCAGCTTCCTGGGCGCGGCGCAATTTTGCTGCCGCGACCATCTGCATCGCCTTGGTGATCTTCCGGGTCGATTTGACCGAGTTGATCCTGTTCTTCAGGTCCTTGAGGTTAGGCATCTAGCGCTCCTCTTGTCCCGCCCTCAGGCGAAGTCTTTCGCGAACTCGTCGAGCGCTGCCTTGATCTTGTCTTCCAGCTCGCCCTTCACCTTGCGATCGTTGTTGGTGATATCGGCAAGCAGGTCAGCGTGCTTGCCGCGCAGATGCGACAACAGGCCCTTCTCGAACCGACCCACGTCGCTGACCGCGATGGTGTCGAGGTAGCCCTGCGTGCCCGCGTAGATCACGATAACGATCTCGGCGTTGGTCATCGGCGAATACTGGCCCTGCTTCATAAGCTCGGTCAGCCGTGCGCCGCGGTTCAGAAGCTTTTGCGTCGCCGCATCAAGGTCCGAGCCGAACTGTGCGAAGGCAGCCATTTCGCGATACTGCGCCAGTTCCAGCTTCACCGGGCCTGCGACCGACTTCATGGCGTTGGTCTGCGCCGACGAACCCACGCGCGACACCGACAGACCGGTGTTCACGGCCGGGCGAATGCCCTGGTAGAACAGATCGGTTTCCAGGAAGATCTGGCCGTCGGTGATCGAGATCACGTTGGTCGGAATGAAGGCCGACACGTCGCCGCCCTGCGTTTCGATGATCGGCAGTGCGGTCAACGAGCCCGAACCGAAATCCTCGTTCAGTTTGGCCGAACGCTCAAGCAGGCGCGAATGGAGATAGAAAACGTCACCCGGATAGGCTTCACGGCCGGGCGGGCGGCGCAGCAGCAGCGACATCTGGCGATAGGCAACGGCCTGTTTGGACAGGTCATCATAGATGATCAGCGCATGCCGGCCATTGTCACGGAAATACTCGGCCATGGCGGTGGCGGCATAGGGCGCCAGGAACTGCATCGGCGCGGGGTCCGAAGCGGTGGCGGCCACGACGATGGTGTATTCCATCGCGCCCGATTCCTCGAGCTTCTTCACCAGCTGCGCCACGGTCGAACGCTTCTGACCGATGGCGACATAGACGCAGTAAAGCTTTTTGCTTTCGTCGTCGCCGGCGGCCTCGTTATAGGATTTCTGGTTCAGAATGGTATCCAGCGCCACGGCGCTCTTGCCGGTCTGACGGTCACCGATGATCAGCTCGCGCTGGCCACGGCCGATCGGGATCATGGCGTCAACCGATTTCAGGCCGGTCGCCATCGGCTCATGCACCGATTTACGCGGGATGATCCCGGGCGCCTTCACGTCAGCGATGCGGCGCTCGGTCGCCTTGATCGCGCCCTTGCCATCAATCGGGTTGCCGAGGCCGTCGACCACGCGGCCGAGAAGGGCGTCGCCAGCGGGCACGTCCACGATGGACTTGGTGCGCTTGACGGTGTCGCCTTCCTTGATCGAGCGGTCATCGCCGAAGATCACGATACCGACGTTGTCGGTCTCAAGGTTCAGCGCCATCCCGCGGATGCCGCCGGGGAATTCGACCATTTCACCGGCCTGGACATTGTCCAGCCCGTGGACACGGGCAATCCCGTCACCGACGGACAGAACGCGGCCCACTTCGGCCACTTCGACGTCCTGACCGAAGTTCTTGATCTGCTCCTTGAGGATCGCAGAGATCTCAGCTGCTTGGATACCCATTTATCCGACCTCTTTCATGCTGTTCTGGAGGGCCGCGAGCTTGGAGCGGATCGAGGTATCGATCATCTTCGAGCCCA
>ERZ869909.414-NODE-414-length-52467-cov-21.723306_pt1 | contig 52467 bp, 43 predicted proteins | sample MGYA00520892_ERZ869909 | MGnify/ENA primary metagenome ERZ869909 (study PRJEB32215, sample SAMEA104723947) | bioreactor metagenome | biome: bioreactor; feature: anaerobic bioreactor; material: water | place: China | collected 2015-03-12 ... | reverse complement strand
TCATTGCCTGAAGCATCGGTAACAGTCAGTGTCACCAAAACAGTCCCGCTAAAGGTTGTTCCGGGAGCAGGTGATTGTGTTACCACCGGAGCAGCATCACAATTGTCAGCTACCACAGCAAGTCCGATATAATTACCTACAGTACCTTCACACGAAGCGTTTCCACTTACCGTTTGGTCAGCGATAGCGTCAATAGTTGGAGCAGTAGTATCTTCGACCACAACATTGAACGAAGTTGAAGCATCATTACCTGAAGCATCAGTAACAGTCAGCGTCACCAAAACAGTTCCGCTAAAGGTTGTTCCGGGAGCAGGTGATTGAGTCACCACCGGAGCAGCATCACAATTATCAGCCACTACAGCAAGACCGATATAATTACCTACAGTACCTTCACACGAAGCGTTCCCTGAAACCGTTTGGTCAGCGATAGCATCTATAGTTGGAGCGGTAGTATCTTCTACGTTTACGTTAAATGAAGTTGAAGCATCATTACCTGAAGCATCGGTAACGGTCAGTGTTACCAAAACAGTTCCGCTAAAGGTTGTTCCGGGAGCAGGTGATTGAGTCACCACCGGGGCAGCATCACAGTTATCAGCTACTACAGCTAGTGAAGTGTAGTTTCCAATAGTACCTCTACATTCAAAATCACCGGATACAATTTGGTCAGCAATTGGTTGAATTGTTGGATTTGTGGTATCAACCACTGTCACATCAAAACTTGTTGACGCATCATTACCTGAGGCATCAGTTACAGTTAAAGTTACTTGGGTTGTTCCGCTAAAGGTTGTACCGGGAGCGGGCAATTGAGTAACTATGGGATTGCTGTCACAATTGTCTGACACCACTGCAAGTGCAGTAAAATCGGCAAGAGTAGCCTGACAGGACGCATCTCCCGCAGTGGTTTGGTCAGCAATTGGTTGAATTGTTGGGTTTGTGGTATCAACCACAGTCACATCAAAACTTGTTGACGCATCATTACCTGAGGCATCAGTTACAGTTAAAGTTACTTGAGTTGTTCCGCTAAAGGTTGTTCCGGGAGCGGGCAATTGAGTAACTATTGGGTTGTTATCACAATTGTCTGACACCACTGCAAGTGCAGTAAAATCGGCAAGAGTAGCCTGACAGGACGCATCTCCTGCAGTGGTTTGGTCAGCAATTGGTTGAATTGTTGGATTTGTGGTATCAACCACAGTTACATCAAAACTTGTTGACGCATCATTGCCTGAGGCATCAGTTACAGTTAAAGTTACTTGAGTTGTTCCGCTAAAGGTTGTTCCGGGAGCGGGCAATTGAGTAACTATGGGGTTATTGTCACAATTGTCTGACACCACTGCAAGTGCAGTAAAATCGGCAAGAGTAGCCTGACAGGACGCATCTCCCGCAGTGGTTTGGTCAGCAATTGGTTGTATGGTAGGGTCTGTTGTATCTTCAATTATTACATCAAATGTGGATGATGTAAAGTTGCCTGAAGCATCAGTAGCAGTTAAAGTCACTGTTGTTGTCCCTGTAATTATAGTTCCAGGGGCTGGACTTTGAGTAATCGTGGGAGTACCGCAATTGTCTGCTGCTGAAACTAAGGATGTGTAATTTGCTAAAGTTGCCTGACAGTTTACATCACCACTAATCGTTTGATTTGAAGCTGTACCGATGTTTGGTGCAAGATTATCAATGACTGTAACATTGGCCTGTGCCGTACTAAAGTTTCCTTCAGTATCAGTTACTGTTAAAGTGACTACTTGATTTCCTAATGCAGAGCAATTAAAGAAATTTGGGCTTACAGACATTGAAGCAATAGCACAATTATCAGTTGAACCGTTGTTGATGTCAGCTGATGAAATTGTTGCTTGACCATTTGTGTCTAGAAAGACTGTAATGTCTTGTGCAATTGCTATTGGTGGGGTGTTGTCAGTTTGCGCAGTAGCTTCGGCTCTAAGGCCTGTACAGGCACTGGCAATATTATATTCTCCTATTACATTCATTACATAATGAACATTTGGAAAACCTGCTCCAACATTTGCAAGATTGCTGGGTTGTGTAATTCCACAATCAGCTGCAGAGATATAGGATGGTCCGGATTGTCCACTGCCGTTTGAACCCGGAAAAAATAAAGTTGTTCCGTTTGCGGGAGTAAAGATTTCCATGACTAGAATACTTCCAGCCGGTACTGTTGTCGAAAAAGGAGCCGAAACTACAGTTCCATTATTTGCCGCTGAAACGGGAACATTAATACTTCCTAAAAGAGTTAGATTAGAGGTGTTAAATGTGCCGTTAAGGGTATGTAGTCTAACGGTTAATGTATAATTATTGTTTACAGACTGTACTCCAAACTGAATTTGATTTACATTAAAATCTTCAGTAATTCCAAAATCATTTGATAAATTGAAAACTCTCCAGTGCGAAGTATTAGTGTGTGTTGTATTCCCCGCATTGCAATAAACACTTCCATTTACTATGTTTTGTGAATTTGAATGTGTAACTGTTGCAATTGTTGGTGTAGGATTCAATACTTCTTCAGCATATACTGATGTTGTTCCGGAAGGGTTAAACGTGTATGAATTTCCTGTGAAAAGGAGGTTTCCGCCAAATGCGGCATCATACCAGGCGATACTGTTTCCGGGGTCATTGGGTGTTGCTGTTAATGTTACACTATCACCACTACAAAAAGTATCGTTTGTTACAGCCGGTGCATTGGGTGCCGATGTAACATTAATTGTAATTGAAGCAGTACCTCCACAAATACTGGTGTAAGTTACAGTATGGTTGCCCACACCTGCAACACTTGGGTCAAAGGTATATGTTGTGCCATTACCATCGTCAGTTACACCCGGGCCTGAATATGAACCTCCACCTGGAGCACCACCTGTTAAACTTGATTGAATACCTTCTGTTACACAAAATGATTCTGATGCAGCAAAAGTAGTGGGGGGCAAGTCAAAAGCTTGAACATTATCTGCATTGCTTGTTGTGCTGCCTTGAGTGGCACTAAAACCTAAACCTCTTTTAGCAAAAGCATTCCAAATGATACACTGATTTGCTCCACCATACAGAGCCATATCTGCTGCCAGTATTGCATTTCTTCCATCGACAAAACCGGGGCTACAAGGTTGAAGTTTTAATGCTTCAGTGACCAAGGCCATTGAAATATTATTTCCACCTGTGCCGTGATAAAAATCTGTATCAAAACCATACTGGTCTATTAGCCCCCAGGTCATCTCCCAAAGCATCATTGCCCACACTGAGCCCACGCCATGTGGTACAGCTGCAGTTTGAGTTCTTAAATAAGTATGTGAATTAACAGCCATATTTGTGCTGTAAGGAAATTCTCTGATACCTGGACCATTTCCGAACTGTCCTACCAACCAAGTCCCAATAGGTCTTGCTTGTGCACCATTGTCTCCCGGCTTCATAGTTAACATCAGGGCATAATAATCACTCCAGCCTTCACCCATTTGTTCTGAATTATTTAAGCACCCGGAGTTAAATCTTCCTCCGGTTAATCTTATTGAAATTCCATGGCCGTATTCATGGATAATAACGCCATTGTCCAAATCACCATCTCTTGTACCGCACGTGTACATTTGCATTCTTGGGGGGTTACCATCTGTTGGAGTCGAAAAGTTTGCATTACAGGTTCCGCCACCATCTTGTGCTTCAGCTCTTACCCAGTCGTTTTGAGAACCGCCTCTGCCATAATTATTTTGTTGGAAGTTACCACTTACTTCATCAAAGCCATAGTGGTAAACCACATCATGAATAATATTGTTCCAATAAAAAAGGTTGGTTATTGCAGCGGGTAAAGATCTGTTTGATATACTCCAGGTTAAATTTACGGGAAAGTCAAAATTTAATGATGCGCCACCCTCTGCATAGGTTCCCGGATTATTATTGGCACTAATGTCATCATAAGCTCTCACGTTGTTCCCCCTTGAATTGGTGTGCTCTACTCCGGGAATTCCATTGGTGTCGTGCCATCCAAAAGGTGAGGCAAGAGGGTCTTCAACTCCTGTAATCAGTGTTCTTCCACCATAATTTGGGCTTTCAACCGGCATGGCAAATACCCTGTAACTTCCACCAAGTAAGGCGAAATTTTCTTCTAAAGCTTCATAAGGATTTGTTTCTTCATGGTGACTATGAGATGAACAATCGTGAATTAACTCTACCGGTTCTGCGTGGTGAGTTTCACAAATGTGTTCAAAGCCACAATGAGACTGCCAATCAATTTTGTCTATGACTTCACCTGTTTGTGCATCTACTTTAAAATTGTAATAGTTTCTTCCTTGAACATCATCAATTGCTAAACTCCAGGTCAAAACCACATCACCGTCCGGTTTTTGGAAATACATTAATTTAACCGGAATATCTGTATTTGCTATACCTCCTTTACTGATAATGTATTCTTGTTTTGCAAAATCAACAACATCTAGTATTCTGAGATTTTCAGTTATTCGATAATTGGCATGTTGAGCAGCAGAATTTACTGCTTGCATTGGAGTAATTGAGGGGCTTTTACTTCCTTTAACCTTGTTTGCTATGTCTGCAATAAAACTGTTGTTTTGGGTAAGTACCTCGCCGTTAGCCATTATGTGAATACTGGCCTCTGCACCATAGATTTCGATATTATTAAAAGTTTGTCGGTAATACACGTGATGCACACCGCTTGTTCGACTAACATGCTCACTAGTGATTACCCAGTTTTTGAAATCTTCATCGTTAAAATTTTGGCTATCTTGAGTTTGAAACTTACCTGTTAATGTTTGGTGGTAAGCATCAATCTTTGCTGTTGCTTCTTTAATAGTTTGTGTGTAGGTTATTTGAGTTGCAAATAAAAAACACATTACAAAGGGTATAATGTATTTTGTTTTCATGAGTACGTGTGGTTATTTGAGTTAAGTTTGGGAAATTATTTCTTATCGTTGAACTATTATTTGAAATCTTTCATGCTGGATGTTTGCAAATTGAAATCTGTAGCTTTTTCCGGTGCCGGCATAGGTGTGTGCCCTTATCCGGAAGGTATGAGTTCCTGCCGGCAAGACGATGGTTCCTTTTCCGGCAAGATAGAAAAATCCGCCGGCATAAGCACCGCCTCCGGATCCCGACATGTTGGTATAGTAATCTGAGTCAAAAGCGATTCTTTCAGAAGAACCATTAACCTCTACCCAAGAGCTGTAATGCCTTGGGGAGCCATCTGTGATTACCGTAAAGTCATTGGGATAAGGCCGGTCTTGCGGGGTGTTGGATGATACCCTGACACTAAATTGATAATTTACGTGGATAACAGACTCTTGCGTTAAAGTGATTGTTTGAAGAGAACCAATGTTTGTAGTTACTGCTTCTCCATTATCCCTGCCCACTATTACACCGCCTGATGCACCGGTTGATGGAATAAAGTCAACTAAATCCAAGGCCATAAAATTTTGAACCAGAGATGGTCTTAATATTAAATCTCCATTTGTATTAACATAAACAGGCATTGGGTCTGAACTGGTATAATGCGTATTATTAGTAAAATTTAACTCATCAATTCTAACAGTATTGTTATTTTGACTGATATGAAAAATTGTTTCAGGGGTTTCAGTTTTAATACCAATTCTATTGTTGGTGCCATCTATGAAAAGTAAATCTTCATTAGATTGAGATTTGATTCTGGTATTTATGGTTTGGCTAGTGTTGTTAAAAATAGCATCATTGTTTGTAAACCTGATGTATTCAGATCCGTTTGCACTAAAAGCTAACTGGTCTACACCCGGTGACCAAAGGCCTAAATTAGTGTTTTCCTGGAAAGAATAAAAAGGTCTGTCATTTGAACCTCTCGACAATCCAAAAAGTCTAAAAGCATTACTGTGAAGCCTTAGTCTATTTATATTGTTGGTTCTAAAATCAATTCTGCGATTAATTGTTGTGCCAAAAAAATGATTGCCTGCAATTAGACTTTCATTACCTTCTGTGTACCATAAGTTATTATTTGTACGGATTCTCACCCATTGAGTACCACCCCAGTAATAAAAACCCGGTTCAACAGCTACAGATCCAAGACCTGAGAAAGCAGTATTAAAAATCAATAAACCCGTGGTAGGGAATGCAGCTATGGTAGTAATGTCATTTCGATCAATCAATGAAACCCTAGGGGTCAATACACCATTATTATTGCTAAAAATATCAAGAATAGCTCCATTTGCAATTTCAGTTGTTCCTATTCCTATTTGGGAATTGGATATATTTGTTGAAAAATATACAATGCAACTAAAAAAAAACTTTAAAATGAATGTAGTTTTTTTCATGTTTTTTTGATTTGGGAGTGTAAATGTATTCTATTTGTTTTTTCATTTCCAAAAAAAAGTGGATAAAATGCTTAAGTTTTCGATTAAGTGCATAAAAATGTAAGAAAAAGAATACCAATGTGTTAAAATTTATAATTATAATTTATAATTTCAGCGTTTTTATCAAATGAAAAATTGGGTTATAAGTCAAAATGAAGCAGTTATATATAAAAATCTAATTAAATATGATATAGAATTGGTGGTCAAGCGTGAAGACCAAATTCACCCTCATATTTCAGGTAATAAATACAGGAAACTCAAATACAATTTACTTGAGGCCAAAAACAATAAATCAGACACTCTACTAACTTTTGGAGGGGCCTTTTCAAATCATATTGCTGCCACAGCCTCAGCCGGAAAAGAATTCGGATTTAAAACAATTGGAATAATAAGAGGAGAAGAGCTGTTTGATAAAGTTGATGAAAACCCTACGCTCGCTTTCGCGAAAGCAAACCATATGCAACTGCACTTTGTGTCGCGGGAAGTTTTTAAACAAAAAAACTCCGAAGATTTTATTGCAGAACTAAAGCATAATTTTGGAGACTTTTATTTGCTCCCCGAAGGCGGCACAAATGATTTAGCCGTAAAAGGATGTGAAGAAATTCTTGCTATTGAGGACAATGACTTTGATGTTATTTGCGTTCCTGTTGGAACCGGAGGAACTCTAGCTGGAGTAATCAACAGCAGTCAACCACATCAAAAGGTTATTGGTTTTTCTGCGTTGAAAGGTGATTTTCTGAAAAAAGAAGTTGAAAAATGGACCAATAGAACAAACTGGTTTATTACTGATGAATACGCTTTTGGAGGCTATGCTAAAATAAATCATACACTTATTGAGTTTATCAATCAGTTTAACAACGAAACAGGAATTCCACTTGACCCTATTTATACCGGAAAGATGATGTTTGGCATTTTACGTATGATTGAAGAAGGAAAAATATCAAAAAAATCTCGTATTTTAGCCATCCATACCGGAGGGTTGCAAGGCATAGCCGGAATGAACAAAAAACTGAAATCTCAAAATCTCCCACTTATTGATGTATAGTATGCGTGCCTCACATTTATTACTTGTTTTACTCACAGTCGCTTTTTTGTCCTCTTGCGGCACTCAGAGAAAGGTGCCAAAAAAAATCCCAAAAGAAAGGGAGATCGTTAGGCCCCCTGTCAAAGAAACCCCGGTAATTGTAGAGGAAGTTAAGGAAACACGTCCTGCAACAGTAATAACAACGCCTCCGGCAAATGCTTCATATGAAGAAGTAGTTCAAACCTATATACAAAACTTCAAGGAAGTAGCCAAAGAAGAGATGGTGCTTTACGGCATTCCCGCAAGCATAAAAATTGCGCAAGGAATTTTGGAATCCGGGGCAGGTCGCGGAAGCTTGACTTCCCGTTCCAACAATCATTTTGGCATCAAATGTCACGTGGGATGGACCGGTGAAAGTGTGCGTCACGATGATGATGAACTTCAGGAATGTTTCAGGAAATACAATGACCCCAGATATTCGTTTAGGGATCATTCACTTTTTTTAACCAGCCGACCCAGGTACAGCAATTTATTCACTTTGAAAAAAGACGATTACAAAGGTTGGGCAAGAGGCTTGAGACAGGCTGGCTATGCAACAGACCCTAAGTATCCGGAAAAACTTATTAGTATCATAGAACGCTATGAACTTTACAAACTCGATCAGGAAGTTTTAGGATCTGAAGTAAGTGTTGTAAAGCCGGATAGTTCAAAAGTGAATACATATACCGTAAGAGCCGGAGATACACTTTTTTCAATCGGCCGAAGGTTTAATATTCCTGTTGAAACCTTAAAACAATACAATGGTTTGGCCACAAATGATATTCAAGTGGGTCAAGTTTTGTATCTGAATCCAAGAAATTAAGCAAAAAATGATTTATAAAAGAAGCAGTGCTTTATTTGCTGAAGCGCAAAAGGTCATTCCCGGTGGGGTCAATTCCCCCGTAAGGGCATTTAAAGCTGTTGGCGGAACACCCATCTTTGTGGAAAAAGCCAAAGGTGCCTATCTGTATGATGCTGATGGAAATAAACTTATTGATTACATCAACTCTTGGGGCCCGATGATTTTAGGCCACGCTTATGAACCTGTTGTGAATACTGTAGTTGAAAAGGCACGCCTTGGAACCTCATTTGGAATGCCCACTGAGATAGAAACCCAAATTGCACAACTTGCAGTTTCAATGGTACCCAACATTGATAAAATAAGATTTGTAAACAGTGGGACCGAAGCTTGTATGAGCGCAGTAAGATTGGCAAGAGGATTTACCGGGAAAGACAAAATCATCAAATTTGCCGGTTGCTACCATGGACACAGTGATTCTTTTCTCATCCAGGCAGGAAGTGGAGCCGTGACATTTGGTTCACCAAACAGCCCCGGCGTTACTCAGGGAACGGCCAAAGACACCCTTCTGGCACGTTTCAATGATTTAGAAAATGTATCCGCATTGTTTGAAGCCAATAAAGACGAAATTGCCTGTATCATCATTGAGCCCGTTCCCGGAAATATGGGGTGTATTCCACCCAAATCCGGATTTCTGGAAGGCTTAAGACAATTATGTGATCAATACAATGCGATGTTAATTTTTGACGAAGTCATGACAGGATTCAGGCTAGCAAAAGGTGGTGTGCAGGAGCTTTATAGCATTAAAGCAGATCTGGTTTGTTTTGGGAAGGTGATTGGTGGTGGCTTGCCTGTTGGTGCTTTTGCTGCGCGAAAAGAAATTATGGATTACCTCGCTCCAATAGGTCCTGTTTATCAGGCAGGGACATTAAGCGGGAATCCGTTGGCGATGGCTGCCGGTTTGGCCATGCTTACTGAGTTGAACAATAACCCAACTATTTTTGAGTCTATCAATAAAAAAACGGCTTATCTGCACAATGGGATTAGCGAGGTATTAACAAAACACGAGATTACGCATACCATCAACAGATTGGGCTCTATGATTTCGGTGCATTTTTGTGAAGATGAAGTAGTTGATTTTGAAACAGCTGCAAAAGGAGACAACGATACCTTTAAAAAATTCTTCCACGGTATGTTGAAAGAAGGGGTCTATATAGCTCCAAGTGCTTATGAGACCTGGTTTATAGCAGAGGCACTTACATATCAGGATCTTGATGATACCATTGCTGCCTGTGAAAATGTAGCCAAAACATTATAATAAAAAAGCCGGATATCATCCGGCTTACTATTTTTGCTTTACCTTGATTTACTTTTCAATAGTTGCTAAATAAAGTTTGTATTGTTGAGGTGTTAAAAATGCTTTTAATTCCTTTTCTAAAGTAGCGTCAATTTCTTTTTTTGCAGCTGCAACAGTTGCATTACTTAAATCCTGACCGGTTACTTGCTTAGCATATGCAGATTCCTTTTTAACAAGGGCTCTCCATAATGCACGTTGCTGATCACCATTCAATTCTAAAGTTTCAGTCAATTCTGCTGTTTTGATTTTTGCAATGTCCTCAGGTTTTTGTTGCGCATTGGCATCGTGAGCATTAAAAGCTATTGCAAACAATACTGCTATCAGGGCTATTAATTTTTTCATTTTGATTTGGTTTTAATTTTTGAGTGACTAAAATAGTTATATTTAGATTACAAACCAATAATTAAGCCAAAAATAGATTTAAATGAAAAATCTATTTTTGGCTTTTAAAATAAAAGGGAACTTTACTGCTTGTTTTTTTGTTTTAACTTTCCTTTACTGCGTTTGCCTTGCCTAATGTTTTCTTTCCAGGTATTGTATTGGCTTTCAGTTAGTATAGACTTCATTTTATCTTGATATTCTTTTCTTTTATCCAATCTCTTGTTTGCTTTTTCATAATAACCGGTCTCTTCAGCCTTGGCTTTCATTTGCTGTTTTTTGGCAGCTCGTTCTTTGGCCATTTCAAGCTGAAGGTTTAGCATTTGATTTTGCTGGGCTTCGTTTAAATCAAGTTGAATTGTAAGTCGTTTTGTGTTTAATTCAGCGCGCTGTTCGGGAGTAAGGTTTTGTCTTTCCTGTTGCATTTTTTGACGCTCTTGCTGATTTCTCTCCCTGTCCTGGCTAAAACCTATTGTAGTTACAAAGGCTATAGCGATAATCATTAGTTTTTTCATAATTCAATTTTTAAATGTTGTTTGGCTTTTGGACATTATTATTGTCATTTGGTTTAATGCCTCGTTAAACTTTGAGGATACTTTAACAAAAAAGGAACCCGTTTGAGGTTCCTTGATTTAGATTTTTGAACGAAAACTTATTTTATTTCAACAAAAAGTCCTTCTTCTGTTTTTTCAACTACTGCTAGTTTTTTTGAGGTTAAGCCCTTGATTGCTTGATCCCATTTTTTGTTGGATAGTGCTGCTTGGTTTTTTAAATCATCCAGTAGCATTTTTTTGTTTGGCTTCAAAATGTCCAAAACTATTTTTTCTTCTTCTGATAGCACCACTTTTCTTTCAGGTTTCATCTGTGGAAAGAAGAGCACTTCCTGGATGGAAGGGTTGTTGGTTAAAAACATGATTAGTCTGTCCATCCCGATTCCCAACCCTGAGGTGGGAGGCATGCCATATTCTAATGCCCTCACAAAGTCACGGTCAATCAACATGGCTTCGTCATCTCCTTTTTCGCTTAAGCGGGCTTGCTCTTCAAATCGCTGTAGTTGATCTATGGGGTCATTCAACTCTGTATATGCATTGGCAATTTCCTTTCCGCACACCATCAATTCAAAGCGTTCGGTAAGTTCAGGATTATCACGATGCACTTTACACAAGGGACTCATTTCCTTGGGGTAATCAGTAATAAAAGTGGGCTGGATAAAGTTGCCTTCACATTTTTCACCAAAAATTTCATCAATGAGTTTGCCTTTGCCCATAGTCTCATCAACTGCAATGCCCATATTTCTTGCGGCTGCCCTCAACTCATCTTCGGTTTTTCCTGAAATGTCAAACCCTGTATATTTTTTTATAGCCTCTGTCATTGTTACTCTGGGGTAAGGAGCTTTGAAGTCAATTTCATGTTCTTTAAAGCTTGCTTTTGTGGCACCATTTACGGCAATAGCACAATGTTCAAGCAACTGCTCTGTAAAGTCCATCATCCAGTTGTAATCTTTGTAGGCTACATAAATTTCCATAGCTGTAAACTCCGGATTGTGGGTTCTGTCCATCCCTTCGTTTCGGAAGTTTTTTGAAAATTCATACACACCATCAAAACCACCAACAATCAAACGTTTTAGATACAATTCATTGGCAATTCTCAAATACAACGGAATGTCCAGCGCATTGTGATGAGTCACAAAAGGCCTTGCTGCAGCCCCGCCGGGAATGGGTTGTAAAATGGGGGTTTCCACTTCAAAATACCCTCTTTCGTTAAAGAAAGAGCGCATAGCGTTAAAGAGTTTGGTTCTTTTTACAAATACTTGTTTTACGTGCGGGTTTACAACCAAATCGGCATAGCGTTGGCGGTAGCGTTGTTCAGGATCGTTGAACTCATCGTGTGTATTTCCTTCACTGTCAGTTTTTGGGAGCGGTAGTGGCCTGAGCGACTTACTCAATAAGGTAAAGTTTTTGACCATTACGGTTTTTTCGCCCACTTGTGTTTTGAACAGTTCACCTTCTATACCAATAAAGTCACCAATGTCCAGCAGTTTTTTATAAACTTCGTTGTATTGGGTATGGTCATCAGTCATGCAAATTTCATCACGGTTAAAATAAACCTGAATGCGACCCTCAGCATCTTGCAGTTCAGCAAAAGAGGCTTTACCTTGGATTCTTCTGGACATTAACCGACCGGCAATCACTACTTTTTTACCTTCTTCAAAGTTTTCCTTAAGTTGTTTGGTAGTATTGTCAACCGGGAATAAATCCGCGGGATAGGGATTGATGTTTAATGCTCTTAACTGATTTAGTTTTTCCCTGCGTACGATTTCCTGTTCTGAAAGTTGCATAGTGTATTTGCTTATTTTAGAGTGGGCAAAGATACGTTTTTGTTAAAATAATTTGTAACAATTGAATTGATTAGTCAACGGATAATGCAATTTAAATCCTATTTTTGGTTTTAGAAATTTGCCTGTCAACTTAAACTTTTATATTTATGAGCATATGGAGAGTTATTTTAGCCATTATTTTTCCACCACTTTCAGTAATTGACAAAGGTTGTGGCTCTATTATAATTGTATTAATACTCACTGTTCTTGGTTGGGTTCCGGGTGTGATTGCTGCTTTGATTATTTTAAATAACCCTAAAAATTAAACGCAATGAGAACGTATTATTCTATTATATCCGCTTTTATATTGGTCATTTTTACATCCTGTGAGTTTTCTGAAACAATGATTTTAAACTCAGATGGTAGCGGTGAAATAAAAATTCAAATGGATGCTTCAGAAATGTTAACTATGATTTCATCATTTGGTGAAGGAGATGAGCTAAAAGGCATGGATGAGCGTATTGATACAACGTTCTATTTTGTTGATTTCTTAAAGCATAATAAGGACAGTATCGCAAAACTTCCACTTGATCAGCAAGAGAAACTCAAAATGCTTGAGTCTTATGGTGTTCAAGTAAAGATGGATGCAAAAACAAGTGAAATGGTCTATGATATTTTCCTAAACTTTAAAGATATATCAGAGGCAAACAATATGTTCAAAGTGTTTAACCAAATTAGTAATACCGGAACTAACACTGTAAATTCCAATGAAGGACTTCCTGACCAGGAAAGTATTATGGTGCATTACAGTTTCAGTAATAAGGTTTTTAAGCGCCAGGCATTTATTGATGATATTGAACTCCACCGCCAGGAGTTGGACAGTTTAAAAAATTTGGAAATGATGATGGGAGGAACAGTTTACAAACTTAAATACACTTTTCCGAATAAAGTAAAGTCGATTTCTAAAAAAGAGGCAACCCTAAGCCCGGATAAAAAAACTGTTTTTCTTGAGGCCAATTATTTTGATTATTTCAGAAATCCTGATCTGCTGAGTATTGAAGTGGTGCTTGATTAAAAGCATTTTTACTTAGACTATCTTATTGCCCTTGACATAAATTTCTGTTGTACCTTTGCAGAATGAATAAAAAAGTGAATCTCCAGGATTTGGGGACAAAGGATTATAAAGAAACCTGGGACTATCAGGAAACCCTTTTTCAATCCATAATCGATACCAAAATTAAAATTCGAAGGGAAAATGCCAATCTGAAAACTTCCAACTATTTCCTGTTTGTTGAGCATCCGCACGTTTATACCTTAGGAAAAAGTGGTGACATCAAAAACCTTTTGGTTACCGAAGAACAATTGAACCAAAAACAAGCTACTTTTTACAAAATCAACCGTGGTGGGGACATTACTTATCACGGACCCGGACAAGTTGTGGGCTATCCCATACTGGATTTGGAAAACTTTTTTTCAGACATACACAAATACCTGCGTTTTCTTGAGGAAATGATTATTCTCACCCTTGCCGAATACGGCATCAAATCTGAACGCTCCCCGGGAGAAACCGGTGTGTGGATGGATATTGGAACCCCGTTTGCCAGAAAAATTTGTGCATTGGGCGTGCGCTCCAGCCGTTGGGTGACTATGCATGGTTTTGCGTTTAATGTCAATGCCAATTTGGGCTACTTTGACAACATAGTGCCCTGTGGAATCAAGGAAAAAGCAGTAACCTCACTCAATGTAGAACTGGGTGTAGCCGAAGTTTCTATGGAGGAAGTCAAACAAAAGCTAACCAAGCATTTTGTGTCGCTCTTTGAAGCAGAGATAGTTTAGAGTTAGTAGTGGTGAGAGGTTAGTGGTGAGATTTTTAATGTCACCCGTCAATTAACCTCATACAGCACCACCTCTTTATCGCCTCCTTTAACTACGCCGTTAGGTCTTCCGTTGTTGTTGGCATCGCCAAATTCCATTACAGACGTTCCGTAAACCGGGAAGTTTGAGAGCAATTCGCCCAATGAGTTGTAAACATAGGTGCGTTGTTGTTGCAAATCGGTTACGGAAATGAGGATTCTTCGGTTGCTAACAGAAATTTTTGGTGTGGTATAAATCCCAAAAGGCAATTCCACTTTCTGGTTGTTGATTCTCAAAATATTGTCATCAAGTGTGGCCTTAGTATTTCCTGAAATTTCCCAAAACACATTTCCGGAAGATGAATTGAGATTTTGCTTGGTTACTTTTCCATTTTGGTCTATACTCACTTTTTCATCTTCAGAAGTAATGAAAACAAATTGATTGTCTTCAGAATAAATCTCGCCTTCACCAAACTTGAATTTCTCATTTACATTAATTCTGCTTTGACCCGTTCGGTGAAGTATGTTAAGTTTTCCATTTTGCTCGGCAAAGAGCAGGTAATCCCTGTTTGAAATGCGGAGGTGTTTTGGCGGAAGCACTATCCTTGAACCGGCCTTTGAAAAGTTAAAGCCGCTCACCCTTTTTCCGCTATTGTCATACATCAGCACCTCACTGCCCTGGGTAACTACAAAACGGTAGTTCCTGTTGTTGTCATAATCAAAAACAGCCAAAGGTTGTGTAATGTCATCCCTGAATTTTAGCGGGAACGGTTTTACATCGTTGCCATTTCTGTCAAGAATATAAAAAGTATTTTTGGTAGTAAAAGCAAGTTGAATCCGCCCGTTTCTCAATAAATCAACTTCTTGGATATCTCCCAGAATTGCCCCGTCCAGTTGTTTGCTCCATTGCACCCTTCCGTTTGAGGCGATGAGGTACAATTTGTTGGCTACGTCCTGCACTACTATATCTTTTCCTTTAGTAATGTGGTTAGTGAAAAATTGCGGTCTTGAGAGCAGTTCATTTTCAAGAGTGATTGCAAAAAGTTGAGAAACACCGGTTCCTCGACTCTGAGCCCGTGTTTCTCTTGCTATGCCGTTAACGTGGGCAAAATTGTTGTCATACACAAACTGAATGGCTGCCATTCTGTGACTGCCAAATTGCAAGTCAGTAATGCGTTGTTTGTTTCTTCCTGTGGCTTTTTCTGCAGCGTTTTTTCTGAATTCGGGTAGCAAAGCCACCATTAGCATTGAGCTTTCACTACTCATCTGAGCCATATGTTCTTCATAATAGGGAAGGTTGCCCACTGTAGTTTCGTTGAGGTATTCAGTGACGATTTCCTGAATTGTGCTTTGGCTTTCGCCGAAAACAAAAAAGTCTTCCAGCATAACACCAAATTTTGGAGTTGCATGAATTAACGGGTAAAAAGCATTTTTAAACACCGCCGAATCCTGAAGTTTTTTGATAGCTACACCCCTGAATTCACTTACGTTTTCAAGCAATGGAGCCAAAAATTCTTCAGTGATGCTTCCGCTAATTGCATGAAGAGCCACGATTTTTTCGTTTCCTTTGGTTATAACACCAATTTCGTTTAACGAACTGAAAAGACCGGGATAGGTGGGCAAGGTATCATTCTTGGTTTGAAACTTTTGTAAATTGACTTTAACCACATCATAATCGTCAAAAGTATAACTCACAAACCCTGAAGCCGAAGTGGGCGTCACCATAGCCAAAAGATTTTGTTGTGGATGTGTGCCTTTAAATACATTCATCAACTGAGGAATAGTGTCCTGTGCCAGTGCAATTCCGTTGACTTTAAAATGACCGGGCTGCACTTCGGCATTGACTGCAATCCAGGACGTAAAAGCGGGAAGTGGCTGGCTTTCCGGCAATAAATTTTTATAGGTTTTGTCAAAAAGTTTACCGTTGATTAACAGGGAGAAATCCTGTGAGCCTAAGGTATTGTATGCTCTTTCAAACTCAGGGTCAAGGGTGTGTTTTTGTTTAGTCTTGTGTCGTTTTAAAATTGATTCAACATTTTGTTGTGAATTTCCTGCGATAAAAACACTGTCAATCACAGTTGTATAAAACACCTTATTCTCTAAAGTCACTTTTTGAAGAGTGATGTCTTCATAGGAAAGTGTTTCAACAGTTTTGTTGGTAAGCGAATCGAGTTGAAATAGCTCAGGATGCTGTCTGGTTAGTAAAGTGACAAAATGAGTACTGTCGTTTGGAGAAGAAACACTTATTAAAACTTCGCTTTGTGGATTTAAATGGGATGAAAAATCAAGATTGCTTTCAAACAAATCATAAACCGGAAGTTTTGAAAACACCGATAAAAAACTGTTGTTTTTAAGATCTGAGGAAAGTGTTGAAAAACTGTTGCTGCTAATTACCAAAGATGGATCTTCCGGAAGGTAATGAATGAGTACACCTACTTTTTCCTTATCTGAACTACAGCTGAAAATTAACAAAAGCAGTAGGGGCAACAAAAGTTTTTTCATCGTTTGTGAGTTTGATACAAATATATGGATTAGTGATGAGACAGAATTAAAGTTTAAAGGTATAGAAAACCAAAAAAATGTTAACCGCAACGAACGCTAAGTTTTCACAAGGAACGCAAGGAGTTTTAATATGTAGTTAATTTAAGTCCTTTTGCGTTTTCTTTGCGAACCTTGCGGTTAAAAATCAAAAGTTAAATCCCAATTGATTTTCCAATAGCTTAAAACTTTTTCTGTGATAGGGAGTAATGCCATATTTTTTGATAGCTTCACGATGTTCTTTCGTTGGATAGCCTTTATTTTTTTTCCAGTTGTACATCGGGTATTCTTCGTGAATTTTTTCCATAAAACCATCCCTGTAAGTTTTTGCTAAAACCGAAGCTGCAGCTATGTGTAAAAATTTTGCATCCCCTTTTACCACACATTGGTGGGGAATATTTTCAAAAGGCCTGAATTTGTTTCCGTCAACAGCAATATATTGTGGTTTGGTTTTTAGATTTTCAATGCAACGGTGCATGGCCGTTATTGATGCTTGTAAAATATTCATTTTGTCAATCTCATCCATCATAACATGGGTGACACTGTATGCTATCGCTTGCTGTTCAATAAGTGGTTTTAGTTCATTTCTTCTCAATAGCGAAAGTTGCTTACTGTCATTTAGTAAATTGTTTATAAAATCTTCAGGTAGAATAATTGCCGCAGCAGTAACGGGACCGGCTAAACAACCACGCCCGGCTTCATCCGTGCCACACTCTATAAGCTTAGGGTGAATTTTTAACTGTAACATTTGAAAATTAAAAGTACGCTTTTGCGTTAAAATAAATAACTTTGTCATCTTAAACTTTTTCAACATTAAAATCCTAATGAAAAAATCATTTGCGCTTTTATTACTTTCCCTAAGCACAGCATTGCTTTTTTCACAAGATAGAGACCAACCATTACTACAGCAAACTTCCCCAACAACCACAACAACAGACGGAAGGCCAATTATGGGTGACACCAATGTGAATTTTGAAGGTGAGAAACCCCATATTTCTGAGTATAAAATCATTTCCTATGAGCGCGATACTACCTATGTTGACACCACTCTAACTATTTATAAAGATTACAGATTCAACTATTTGAGAAGGGATGATTATAACCTAATGCCTTTTGCAAATGTGGGTCAAACTTACAATACACTTGCTTATGATTTTAGTGATTTAAGATTAAAACCCCGAATGGGTGCCAGGGCGAGGCATTTCAACTATATGGAAATTGAAGACATCAATTACTACCATGTACCCACGCCATTAACTGAATTGTATTACAAAACCGCTTTTGAGCAAGGCCATCAACTCGATGCGTTTTTTACGATAAACACTACAGAAAATTTTAATTTTTCAATAGCATATAAAGGAGTACGTTCTTTGGGGAATTATCAAAACACACTCACCAGCACCGGAAATTTTAGATTTACAACAAATTATAATACCAAAGACAAACGTTATAATGTTAGAGCACACATCGTTTTTCAGGATTTGCTCAACAGGGAAAATAACGGATTGAAACCACAGTTCATTGATTTGTTTATTAATAATGCCGATGACTTCACAGACAGGGGCAGACTGGAAGTGCAATTTGAAGACGCTGAAAACATCCTTGACGGAAAGCGATTTTATCTGGAACATGATTACAACCTGATTGACTATAGAGGTGCAGATTCATATACCTTTTTAAAATTGGGTAATGTGTTAAGTTTTGAAAATAAGTCATACAGATACCAGCAGCAAAACCCTTTTGTGGAGTTTGGGCCCTCTTATGCCACACAAAATTTAAAAGACCGTGTGAAACTGGAAGAATTTTACTCCAAAGCGTTTGCACATTTCAGCAATAATTTATTGGGGAATTTAGAGGTCTTTCTTGGTTATACAGATTTTAACTATGGCTACAACAGCATTCTCATTCTCGATGAAGGCCGTATAACCAACCGTCTTCAAGGTAACGTTGTTGAAGCAGGTGCTTCCTATCAAAAGGAATACCGCGGTTTTGAACTTTTCGGAAAAGCAGCATTGAATATCGCCGGAGACTATGAAGGCAATTATTTGTTGGGTCAGGCTTCTTTTGAATTGGATGAAAACAACAAAGCGCAAGCCACGGTATATATCAACTCGGTTGCACCAGACTATCATTTTCAATTGTACCAGAGCGATTATGTGAACTACAACTGGCAGAACAGTTTAAGAAATATCAAAACCCAGCATTTGCAGTTTGACCTAAAGTCGAATGTTTTACTTAATGCATCTGTAAGTTATACGGGTATTGAAGATTATACCTACTTTACCCGAACTGAAACTGACACCACAACCACTCCATTTCAGTACGGCGGCAGGGTGAACTACCTGAAAGTGGAAGCCGAACGCCAATTAGATTTTGGAAAATTTTCTGTCCTTGGGCGGGTGACCTATCAAAATATACTCGACGGGCAGGAGGTGTTCAAAGCCCCGGAACTTTTGGGAAGAGCCAGTGTGTTTTATTCCAATGAATTTTTCAGAAAAGCCCTCTTTTTGCAAACCGGTGTCACCGGAAAATATTTTACAGCATATGAAATGAATGCCTATGACCCCGTGCTGGCCGAATTTTATGTGCAAAACAATGAAACACTGGGCGGCTTCCCGATGATTGATTTGTTTGTCAATGCCAAAATAAGCCAAACACGCATCTATTTTAAGTGGGAGCATTTCAATGCCCTTTTCACTTCACAAAACAATTACTTCTCCGCCCCCGGGCATCCATTCAGGGATGCAAAAATCAGGTTTGGATTGGTTTGGAATTTCTTTATGTAGTCTCTATGAAAAAACTTATGTTGGAATATAGGTTAACCAATCATCAGAAGTTGATTCTATCTCTTGTCCCTGCAGTTCTATTGTTGTTTATTACAGCAATGTTATCGGCTAGTCTAAATTTTAAAGGGTATGTATTTGTTTTTTTGTGCTCATTACTATTTATCTTTCTCGTTGGAATGGTTTTTTCAAGAAGAGGATTAGTTGTCAAAAACGATAAGTTATATATTGGTGTTTTTTATTTTAACATTTTGATCTATAAAAAGCACTTAGACTTAAGTGAGTGGACAAAACTATCAATCTTAAAATTCAGAAGAAATCAAAAATTTGCTTTTTTTACGTCTGCAAACCCTGATTTGTCTCAGCGATTTAACTTTTTTGATGTTTGTTTGTTGAATGATAAACACACCCGCAGGCACACAATGATATCCCTTAAAAAGGAGGAAAGTGCTCAAAATGTTATCGGTTTCCTATCTTCAAATTTCAATTTAAAGTTTGAAATTTACGGCCCTGATTTTAGTTGATAATCATACTTAAAAAATGAATATAACTAATAATAAAAAAAACCGACTTTTTTAAAAAGCCGGTTTTGGAATTTGGTGCTTGTAATTTGAAATTTTTTTAAATCTAGTCTCTTAGCAAACTCCTCGAAATCACAATCTTCTGAATCTCACTGGTGCCTTCATAAATCTGGGTGATTTTGGCATCGCGCATCAATCGCTCCACGTGGTATTCTTTTACATAACCGTTTCCACCGTGTACCTGCACCGCTTCAACAGCCACTTTCATCGCCACTTCAGAGGCTTTTAGTTTGGCCATTGCACCACTCAAGTCATAATTCAGGCCGTTGTCTTTTTCCCAGGCGGCTTTCATCACCAGGTGTCTGGCACATTCAATTTCCACTAGCATATCTGCCAGTTTAAAGGCGATGGCCTGGTGGTTGCAGATTTCTGTGCCAAAAGCTTTTCTTATTTTTGAATAATCACGAGCCAATTCATATGCCCCACTTGCAATCCCCAGAGCTTGAGCAGCAATGCCAATTCTTCCTCCGGAAAGGGTTTTCATGGCAAACTTAAACCCAAATCCGTCTTCGCCAATACGGTTTTCCTTGGGCACTTTTACATCATTGAAGTTTAAGGTGTGGGTGTCGCTTCCGCGAATGCCCAGTTTGTCCTCCTTGGGCCCGATTTCAAAACCTTCCCACCCTTTTTCAATAATAAAAGCGTTGATGCCGCGGTGGCCTTTTTCACGGTCAGTTTGGGCAATGACCAGATAATAATCGGCATTGCCACCGTTGGTAATCCAGTTTTTGGTTCCGTTAAGGATATAGTGATCGCCTTTGTCAATAGCAGTTGTTTTTTGAGAAGTGGCATCACTGCCTGCTTCAGGTTCAGAAAGACAGAAAGCGCCCAGTTTTTGACCCGAAGCCAACGGCACTAAGTATTTTTGTTTTTGTTCTTCAGAACCAAATGCCAAAAGGCCATAACACACCAGTGAATTGTTTACAGACATCACCACAGAAGCCGATGCGTCGATTTTGGAAATTTCTTCCATCGCCAAAACATAAGCCACGGTATCCATGCCACTACCACCATATTCCGGCGGCACCATCATGCCCATAAAGCCCAGTTCGCCCATTTTTTTGACCTGTTCGGCCGGAAATTCCTGTTTGTTGTCGCGTTCAATGACGCCGGGAAGTAATTCAGTTTTTGCAAAATCACGCGCCGCATCGCGAATCATGATATGTTCTTCAGAAAGATTGAAATCCATAGAGTGGTGTTTAAAAGTGTGTTTGTAACAAGGTGCACAAAGATACTTTTTTGGCGGCATTAATTCAATAAATCGGTTTAAATTTACAAAAATGACAACAGAAAATTACAACGTTATTGGTGTGATGAGCGGAACTTCCCTCGATGGGGTTGATTTGGCCTATATCGCTTTCTCGAAAAGCGATAATTGGACATTTGAAATCATTGAAGCAGAGACAATTCCTTATCCGATACATTGGAAACAAAGATTGCAACAGGCCATTCATCTCCCTGAAAGTGATTTGCAAAAGCTCAATCAAGAATATACGGAGTATTTGGCTGAGGTTATAAAAGGGTTTATAGGTTTGATTTGCGAGATTCCCTCCTTTGAGGGAATTGATTTGGTCAGTTCCCACGGGCATACCATTTTACACCAACCGGAAAACGGAATCACTTTGCAAATCGGAAATTTGCCTCAACTTGCTCAAAAACTTCAAAAAACGGTGGTGTGTGATTTCAGGTTGCAGGACGTGGAATTGGGTGGGCAAGGCGCGCCATTGGTGCCCATTGGTGACCGGCTGTTATTTTCTCAATTTGATTATTGTTTGAATCTGGGCGGGTTTGCAAATATTTCGTTTGAAGAAAATGGTAAACGACTTGCTTTTGATGTTTGCCCGGTCAATATTGTTTTAAATCAACTGACCGAAAGATTGGGACTCCCGTTTGATGATGGGGGAAACATTGCCATATCGGGAAAAGTTTCAGGTAAACTTCTTAAACAACTGAATGAATTACACTTTTATAAACTTTCCCACCCCAAATCACTGGGATTGGAGTGGGTACAAAAGGAGGTGTTCCCTTTATTGGGGAATTCCGGCTTAAAAGTAGAAGACCAAATTGCCACGTTTACAGAACATATTGCCGTGCAGCTGGCAGCAGTCTTTAAGACGGATGCATCTGTACTGGTTACCGGGGGCGGGACATTTAACCGCTTTCTTTTAGAGCGAATAAAAAGCCACAAAAGCTTAAACCTGATTTTGCCTGATAAAAGAATAATCGAATTCAAAGAAGCATTGATTTTTGGTTTGCTTGGGGTATTAAAAATGAGAGGTGAAAACAATTGTCTGGCAAGTGTTACAGGGGCCAAAGGGGATCATTCGTCAGGCGAAATTTTCAGATTTTGAGAGGGCTTTTTTTATTGCCAAAAAAAATATAAAACCCGCAACAAACCCCCTGAAGTTTTTATATTTGTGACACCACAAAACAACAACCTAAATTTAGTTCGTATAAAGATTTATTCATGAAAGAATTACTTCAGAAATTTGAAAATAAAGCACCTGAAATAGTATTCCACTGGAACGACCCCGAAACCGAAGCCGAAGGCTGGACAGTCATCAACTCCCTGAGAGGCGGTGCTGCCGGCGGAGGAACGCGTATGCGTGTAGGCCTCGATCAAAACGAAGTGCTTTCATTGGCCAAAACCATGGAGGTAAAATTTACTGTCTCCGGACCGGCTATTGGTGGAGCAAAATCCGGTATCAATTTTAACCCCAATGATCCAAGAAAAAAAGGTGTGCTGGAGCGCTGGTACAAAGCGGTTTCCCCACTTTTAAAAGCATACTATGGAACAGGAGGTGATTTGAATGTGGACGAAATCCATGAAGTGATTCCCATTACAGAAAATTGTGGGGTCTGGCATCCGCAGGAAGGTGTTTTTTCAGGCCACTTTCAACCTACCGAAGCCGATAAAATCAACCGTATCGGCCAGTTGAGGCAAGGCGTTATCAAAGTTCTTGAAAATGACAACTTTTCACCCGATGTCACCCAAAAATATACCGTTGCCGATATGATTACCGGCTATGGTGTTGCCGAGGCCGTAAAGCACTTTTATGACATTTATGGAGGAGATGTAAAAGGCAAGCGCGCCATCATTCAGGGCTTTGGAAATGTAGGTTCCGCAGCAGCGTTTTACCTTGCAAAAATGGGAGCTAAGGTGGTTGGAATCATTGACCGGGTGGGCGGTGTAATCAATGAAGACGGGTTTACATTTGAAGAAATCAAAACCTTGTTTCTTAATAAAGATGGCAATACTTTAGTGTCTGACCAAATGATTCCTTTTGAGGAAATCAACCAAAAAATCTGGGACATTCAGGCAGAGATATTTGCGCCCTGTGCAGCTTCACGACTGGTTACTCAGGATCAAATTGACAGCATGATTGCTTCAGGACTTGAAGTAATTTCAAGTGGAGCCAATGTGCCTTTTGCAGATAAAGAAATATTTTTTGGCCCGATTATGGAAGCGACCGATTCCAAAATAAGCATGATACCTGATTTTATTGCAAACTGCGGTATGGCCAGGGTGTTTGCTTACTTTATGGAGAGACGTGTTCAAATGACCGATGAAGCCATATTTAATGATACATCAATTACCATAAGAAATGCTATTCAGAATACGTTTAATCATAACAATAATGCCACCGGAATCAGTAAAACAGCATTTGAAATTGCCTTAAAGCAGTTAATTTAGAAAGATTACAATTTACACAAGCAAATTTCGTTAACTAAAAAAATAAAACCTCAATATGCTAACAACCCTTTTTCAAGACACCACAGAAGAAATATTGGAAGTTGAATCTGTAGAAAAAACCATTTCAGTTTTTGAATTGATTATGAATGGTGGCCCCGGGGCCATTATAATTATAGCCATTCTTTTTGTACTGCTTTTTGTGGCAGTGTATATTTATTTTGAAAGGATTTTTGCCATCAAAGCAGCGTCAAAAATAGACAAGAATTTTATGAATCAAATTCGCGAAATGGTGGCTTCAGGAAACCTGCAAGGTGCAAAAATTATTTGTGCGCAAAACAATACTCCAGTGGCACGTCTCACTGCAAAAGGAATTTCAAGAATTGGAAATCCGCTTGAAGACATCAACACAGCCATAGAAAATGCCGGCCGTCTTGAGGTCTATAAACTTGAAAAAAACGTTAGTGTTTTGGCTACCATTTCAGGTGCAGCACCAATGATTGGGTTTTTAGGAACAGTAATAGGTATGGTTCTTGCATTCCATCAATTGGCTACAAGTAGTGGTCAAGCCGAAATGGGTCAGCTTGCCGAAGGTATTTATACCGCAATGACTACAACAGTCGCCGGATTAATTGTTGGTATTATTGCCTATATGGCATACAACCACGTAGTAGTGAGGACTGATAAAGTCGTACACAGTATGGAAGCCAATGCAGTTGACTTTTTAGATCTTTTAAACGAACCGTCATAATATGAATTTACGCGGAAGAAATAAAATCAATGCCACCTTTAGCATGAGCTCGATGACAGACATCGTGTTCCTGCTGTTGGTGTTTTTCCTGCTCACTTCACCTGCCATCACGCCTGATGCTTTGGATTTGATTTTGCCTACGGCGAAAGGAAAAACCACCCATCAGCAAAACCTTTCTGTGAGTATTACAAAGGATTTAGATTATTATGTGGATAAAGACCGTGTGGGTGAAAATGCTGTTGAAAATCAAATTAAAAGGGCGTTACAAGGGCAAACTGACCCCACTATTATTTTGAGGGCTGAAGAAGGAGTGCCCATTCAGCATGCCGTGAAAATTATGGATATTGCCAACAGAAACAGGTATAAAATTGTTTTGGCTGTAAAACCTAACTAAAGTTAGAAGTTAGAGGGTAAAAGTTAGAAAAAAAGTGATTTAACAGATATTTAGCCCCATAGGGGCGACCTGTTTGTAGTAACAAAATAATATTAGATCACAATAAGCTCCCATAGGAGCGACCTGTATAAAATAAAAAAATGCAATGAGTTTATTTAAAACCGAAGAAGAGAAAAAAAGTTTCAGAATCACTGTAATCATACACGTGGTGATTGTGCTATTGCTTTTTCTTTTTGGTTTAAAATACTTTGATCCGCCTATTGAAAGAGGAATAGCCGTTAATTTTGGAACCACAGATTTTGGAAGTGGTGATGTGCAGCCCTTAGAGCAAATTCAAACATCACCATCACAAACCCAGGCTCAGCCTGAAACATCAGAGCCGGTCGTTGAAGAGGATGTGGTGACGCAGGACAATGTGGAAGCTCCCGTAATTCAAAAGGAAGAAAAACCCAAACAAGTTACAACTCCCACTGAGACTAAACCCATTGAACAGCCCAAAGTAGAGCCCAAACCCGACCAGTCCACTACGGACGCCTTGTCAAGTATTTTGAATGCCCCCAAACAGGAAGGTGTTGCGCAAAGCGGTGAGGGTGATGATAATAGACCCGGAGACAAAGGAAGCCCGGACGGAGACCCCAATGCCAGCAGTTATTACGGAATAGGCAAAGGCCTTGATGGTGACGGCAACTATCTCTTGGGTGGAAGAAGAGCCATTGATAAGGTTATCATCGTTCAGGACTGCAATCAGGAGGGAATTGTAGTTGTCGATATTGATGTGGATAGAAATGGTAACGTTACTAAAGCCATTCCCGGAGTGAGGGGTACCACAAACAATTCGCGTTGTCTTTTGGATCCCGCCAGGCAAGCGGCATTGAGAACCAAATTTAACAGCGACCCCAATGCGCCTGCAAGGCAAATGGGACGCATTATATATCGTTTTTCACTTTCTGAATAAGACTGACTTGTCTCAAAATTATCAACAAACCATTGATTGGTTATTTGCACAATTACCCATGTATCAACGGGTGGGAGATATTGCTTATAAAAAAGACTTAAGCAATACCGTTTTGCTTGCCAATCACTTAGGAAATCCACAGGACAATTTTAAAAGTATTCACGTCGCCGGGACAAACGGAAAAGGCTCAGTGAGTCATATGCTGGCTTCGGTGTTGCAGGAAGCGGGTTACAAGGTGGGACTCTACACTTCGCCACATTTAAAAGACTTCAGGGAACGCATAAAAATCAATGGTAGCATGATTTCTGAAGAGTATATTGTTGATTTTGTTGCCACACACAAATCATTTTTTAAAAATCATTCACTCTCGTTTTTTGAAATGACTGTTGGACTGGCGTTTGATTATTTCAACAATCAAAAAGTGGATGTGGCAGTTGTTGAAGTGGGTATGGGTGGAAGGCTCGATAGCACCAACATCATAACGCCACAACTTTCAGTTATAACTAATATCGGGATGGATCACACAGCTTTTTTAGGCAGTACCTTACCCGAAATTGCTGTTGAAAAAGGAGGAATCATAAAAACAGGAGCTCCAGTAGTGATTGGCGAAACCCAAACTGAAACAACCCCCGTTTTTAAGAAGTTAGCTAAAGAAAAAATGGCTGATATCTATTTTGCAGAGGATTTTGAATTTGAAAAGTATGAAACCGATTTAAAAGGAGATTATCAAAAGAAGAACATACAAACTGCTATGGCAGCTATCAAATTATTAAGAGATGAAAGCCTTTACCAAATAAATGACTTAAACTTAAAATTGGGCTTATTAAATGTAGTATCAAACACCGGATTGCTTGGACGCTGGCAAGTGATGCAAGAGAACCCCATAGTGATTTGTGACACGGCACACAACAAAGAAGGGCTAACTTATGTGATGAAGCAACTATCACGAGAAAAATACAAAAAGTTACACATAGTTTTGGGTTTTGTGTCTGAAAAGGATGTGGAGTCTGTTTTGAAATTGTTTCCAAAAGAGGCTGTTTATTATTACTGTAAACCTGATATTCCAAGGGGTATGCATGTTGAAGAACTTTTAGCGAAAGCTGAGCGGGCAGGACTTAAGGGGGAGGCTTTTCCGTCGGTTAAAGAAGCATATAAATCCTCTCTAAAATCAGCTGTAAATGATGACTTGATTTTTATTGGGGGAAGCACATTTGTAGTTGCTGAAATAATTTGATTTTTTTGAAAAATTTGTTGTGCGAATTAAAAAAGTGGTCTATATTTGCAACCGCTTTAAGATAGAGCGGGCGATTAGCTCAGTTGGTTCAGAGCACCTCGTTTACACCGAGGGGGTCGGGGGTTCGAATCCCTCATCGCCCACAACTATTTAAAACCCGCACGAAAGTGTGGGTTTTTTTAATTATATTGTAAAGTTAATAGGGGTCATTAACTCAGTTGGTTCAGAGTGTCACGTCGACAACGTGGAAGTCACTGGTTCGAATCCAGTATGACCCACCAAAGCATTATTTAATTTAACCAAAAAGTGGTTAATATTATGATAATCAGCTATATATGATTTTTTGTTTTTCTAATATAGTTGTATTTTACGTTCATTTCGTGAGCTATTCGTGAGCTATTCGTGAGCTATTCGTGAGCTATTTTTTAGCTGTTCATCAGCCTTTCGAGGGAAAGTAGTGAATTATTTGTGAGTTTTTCGTGAGTTCATTTTTAGTCAGTATTACATTTTTGTATTTTTGTTTTTAAAGCATTAAGAGTTTAGTTTGACTTTCGTCTCTGAATTTTATTCAACCAAACTAGACGTATTATGCAAACTAACTCTTTAACTAACATCATCTTCGTTGTAAGAAAAAAGAAATCTACCCATTCTACCGGTCTGATTTATTTAAGAATATTGGTAAATGGAAGATCTGCTGAAACAAGCTTAAAACAAACCGTCGATTTAAAACTTTGGGATCAGAAGCGCCAACAAGTCAAAGGCACTTCAATGCATGCCAGATCTGTTAACAACATCATCGACCAGGTAAGAACCAAAATTAATCAGGATATTTTAGAGCTGGCTAACGGGAAGAAATTGATAACCGCAAGTCTGCTTAAATCCCGTTTCTTAGGTGAGGAAGAATACAGTAAATCAATTGTAGACCTCTTCAAATACCACAAGCAAACTGCAGCTACAGTTTTAAGACCAGGAACATTAAGTCACTATTCAACAACCCAAAAATACTTTGTTGAATTCCTGGAAACCACCCGAAGAACTTCTGATATTTCACTAAAGGAAATAGATTACAAGACCATCATTGACTTTGATTTCTTCTTACGCTCTAAAGACGCTTTAAACAATAACGGTGTAATGAAACATTTCACCAGGCTAAAGAAACTATTCAATTTAGCAATGAATCTCGATTGGATTACTAGAAATCCACTGACAAAATTTAAAGTTAAATTCATACCGGTTGAACGTGATATTCTTAATGAAGTAGAATTGAAAAAATTAAAGGATGCCGATTTCACCAACCAAACTCATCAAATAAACAAAGACATCTTTGTTTTTGCCTGCTATACCGGACTCGCTCACATTGATGTGTACAATCTTACGCCTGATAATATTTGCATTGGTATCGATGGCCAAGAGTGGATTTATACAAAAAGAGAAAAATCCAATGTTCCTGTAAAGGTTCCAATACTGCCCGAAGCAGCAAAGATTCTCGCGAAGTATAAAGACCATCCAAAAGTTCAGATTACTGGAAAGCTTTTGCCGGTTTATTCAAACCAAAAAACCAATTTCTATTTGAAGGAATTAGCAACAAAGTTGGAGATTAATAAGCACCTCACCTTCCACATTGCCCGCCACACATTCGCCACCACAGTGACCCTGAGTAACGGTGTTCCAATTGAAACCGTTTCAAAGCTCCTGGGCCACACCAAAATCGCAACCACTCAAATTTATGCTAAGGTGATTGACAGAAAGCTATCAGATGATATGACTAGTTTGCGGAAAATTTTAGACTCCAAAAAAGAAGATGCAAAAAAGATGAACTCAAAGTAATAATTATAATTTTATTCAAAAACTTCTTTTTTATTGGAGGTAAAACAAATCTTATCTTGAGCTTCATTTAAACAAACCTCAATTACAGCCTCATTTTTAATATCCTTTAAAAGGGTTTTGATGATTTTGGATTCTTCTGTTGATTTCAAGGCATCTTGACCATAAACACCTTGTTTCGGATACATATATCCAAAATAATATTTATTTTTAACAGCAACAGCTATAAGATACACCCTGTAAGAAGAACTTTTGCCTTGCCCATCACCAACCCTGAGTTTTGCAATGGGGTTTTTAGCATTGGGGTTTAATCTATACGAGACACAGTGTGCAAATAAATCATCAACTTTTAATTTGAATATATTTTCAATGATTGCTTTTTCACAATCTTTATAAGAATTTTTTTTGAGAAGTTTTTTTAGTACAGCTATAAAGCTTTTTTGAAAGAAAAATTGCATTAGAACTAGAGTTCATCAATCAAGGAACTTAATTTTTTAAAATCATTATCTTTTCTTAATTCAAAAATGATGTGCTCAACTTCTTGAACAGATTCTCTATGGGAGTCAATTGCTTTTTTCATTTCTCTAAGATCTTCTTTAAATAAACCTTTAGGCGAATACAGCTTGAATTGTTCTTCATAAAAGCGTTTAAAATGAATGTCAGAAGCTTTTCCCATTGCAATGATTCCACTAATGATTACTTCATCAGACGTGGATAAATCATCCAGCCAAGTTATCTTTGCAAGCAGGGCGCTTAACCTATTCAAGCTTTTGGTTAAATAAGAATACTCCTTCTTCTTGCCATTAATACGGTCCAATATTTCATTGATCCTTTCTTCCTCGCTTAATGAATTGGAGTAGGATTTTATTATCTCCCTATTTATTTTTTCAATTGTAGATGTCATAGTTGACAATTTAACCTTTTAACCTTAATAAACAAATATAATGATTTTTTTAATTAATGCTTTTTAATAGCATGTTAACGAAAAACGATTTTATAAAGACGCTTATTATACTGTTACATCATATTCTATAAAAGTTCTTTAAGAAGGGTGTTTACTTGATTCATTTTGAAAAAAAACATTTTTAAATTAATATAAATATACAGGATGTTGGTGGTATGCCACTTTAAACTTAAATAATTTAGATTTTGGGTTTAAAATTTCGCAAGTTTTGTTCATATCAATTTCAACCTTTTTCTCTTTATATTCCTTTTGGAATTTGAATTTGTAATAGTAGGTCACACATATCAATAAGCCACTCATTGCTTTCAGTACGTTTTCAACATTGGCTTTATTAAAATGAATATGTCTTTGGTGTTTCACATTATTATGACTTGACCACCACTCAGGATTAACTCCATTATTCCAATCTTCCCAAGGATTGATTTGGAAACCATACCTGTAAATAAAAACAGTTTCATTTATGAATTCCGGTAATTTTTCTTTGATGATTTTTTTATAAGCATTTATGTCTTTAGGGGGTTTTGAGTCATCTAGATAAAGACAAAGCTGCTTTAATAAAACATCAACTTCAGATGATGCAGATAATAAAATTCTCGCAAGTTCAATGGAATACACCTGAAGATTATCTTCATTTACTTCTATAAATCGCGCTACTTTTTCCACATCTTCCTCAAGTGCCAAAAAATAATTCCAAAATTGGTTTGATAGGTTGGATTGAATCATAAAGGTTTCAGCTTTAATTTATTTTATTAAAAACCATCATTTAAATTAAGAAGGATCATGGCTATGTTAGATAAGATGTTGTAACCGAAATTAAAAACAATTTTATTTCTTTCTAGAGACTAATCTAGGTTCATTTTCACTTTTTGGGTTTTTAATATCTTTGGACAATCCGGTTTCTGCATTTTTAATGAGTAGTATTAAAGTCCAAATAAATATAGTTAAAAATGAAAACAAATTTATATACTTTACAACAACTTCATCTTGATAAATATCAAAAACATAATCAAAAGAGTAAAATAAAATATATATCCAAATTAATAGAATGCTGAAACTTAAAATCTGATTTATTTTGGATACAGAAAAAGGATATTCTCCGGTTATTTTACTTAATTTAATCGGGATAGGGTTAAGAATTGTTCCATAAAGTGGCCCGATAAGTTCATCTTCAAGTAGGTCGACATGTGTTTCCCAATTTTTCTGCCAATATTTACTCCCTCGATTGGCAAGATACCAACCTATAGAAAATAATAACCCAATCATTGAAACAATAATTGTAAATTCTTTAAATTCCGTCAATTTAAGAACAACAAAATAACCAGCAAAAGAGGAGGCAATAAAAGCCCAAAAATAGGTTGTTCTTTTCCAATACAATTCTATTTCAAATTTTCTGGTCTCAAGAGCTTGTTTTAAAGTTGCTTCCAAAGAACTATCCTTTTTCATTTTGCTGTTGAAATATTCTTTATAATCTGAATTATCAAAGATTTCCTTATCTATTTCCATTTTTTAATTGGTTTTTTTCAGATGTTATACAACTAGATGTCAAATATTATTGCAACGCAAAAAAGGGGGAAAACTACACATGTTTGCAAAACTGATTTATAAATGACGTTAGGATTAAATTTAACAGCGGTGTGTTTCAACTAACTTTATTTCACAATTTTTATTAAAAAAATTTAACTAGACCTAAGTATAACATCTAATTCTATTACATCCTTAATATGTTTAATTTTAGGAGCTAATTGATTATTAATAATTTCAGAAATAGGTTTGCCATTTAAAACTAAATTTACAACTATATTTAATGTTGCTTTGTCAATTTCATACATTAAACCTCTAGCACCATAGTATAGACAATTTATTGCTCCTAAAGCCTGGCCATATTTTAGAGCTTTAAGAATATTTTCTTCATTCAAATTGGAAAAATCATCTTTATTTGTAATCAAATTTCCAATAATTCCTGCTGAACACCAATCACCTGCACCAGCAGTATCTACAGCATTTTCTATAAAATATGAATCTAAATTCTTCCAATTATTTGATTTAAATCTATAATTTAATCCTTCCTTACCTGAAGTTTCAATTTCAAGTATTGCTTGAATATTTGGATAATCATCCTTATATGATTTGATTCTTTGATCTGAAAATTTTAATATATCAGATATTTTGAGACATTCTTCAAATTGTTTAGAATCCCGATTTGAAGAAGGTTCAAAAAATATAAGAGCCCCTTGTGTTTTTGCATATTTAGCAAGCTCAATTGATGACCTGCTCACTCGATCAAAATAGAACACATCAATTTTGGGCAAATTATTTTGAATTGAGTCAACTTTTTTTGCAAGAACAGGTCTAAAACTGGGCAACCATTTGCCATTATTTGGATTTCTAAACTCGAAACGATGTTTAGGTTCATTTAATGCTGATTCTAAAATTCTATGAATTATAATTGGAGTACTTCCTTTTTCCTCTTTTTCAATGAAATCTAAGTTAACGTTCCACTTTTCCAAATCCTCTAATACCAAATCAGTAGCATCATTATTACCAAGTCTTGCAATTGGGTAGGTATTAAAATCTAAATAGGATAATATACTTAATACATTCCCACAGGAGCCACCAGCAAATATTTTAGGGTTATAATCTGTTTTGCCTTTAATCAATACATCTAATGCTAGTAGTCCAGTGCCTACGCAGGTGTTTTTTTTCATTAAATCAATTTATTTTTTATACGGAATTCCAGTAAGCCAAGTTACAAAAAGTTCGCTTTTGTTTTTTAATCCTTCAATTTTATCTTGGTCAAGAATTTTATAACCTCCGGAATTTATATTCATAATTCCGACAAAATCTTGATTTTCATAAGCAACTAATAAACTCCCAATTGATAGCAATTTACTGGAAAAAGTTGATAATGTAATCTTACATCCATTAATTATACTTAGTGAGTTTTTATAATTATTTATAGCTTTACTTAGCTGAATATATGCTTGAAAGGGGTCTCTTTCAGTTATATACATTATGTTTTGAGGTTCAATATCTAGGGAGTCAAATAATAAACCATGATATTCAATAAGCAAAGAGTCTGACCTTCTTGGGTCTTTAGAAGGAAATGGAAGAACAGGACATATTTCATATAACCTATTCTTATCTTCTGCAATTTTATCAGCGCCACGTAATATATGTGAATATTTTTCTTCACCTAATATTGGAAACCAGATTAAAGGTTTATCTTTTTCAGATTCTAACTCAATTTCTCCACCAAACCCATGTAGATATGCTAAATCATCTTCTATAGCGGTTTCTTGAATTTGGGAATCAATTTTTGCGTTTTCAGCTACAGATATAAATAAATTTTGACTACTATCATGTTTTGAATCTATAATGGATAAAACTTTACCTACTAAAGAAAAGTAAATACCCCGTGGCAAGGCACTAATATCTATTATAATATCAGTATAATTTTTGATGTCAGAATAGTCCATAAAGATATCGGCTGCTTTTCGATCTCCTATAATCCTCCTGCCTTTTCCCGTTTTGCTCCAAATTTTTATTTTCTCTATTATAAGTTTCCTATCCCCAATTAAACTTTCAAATTCACGCATATTTGTTTCAATGAGATTTTGATATTTATTGGATGAAGAGTTTTTACCTTCATCAAACTCTATCATAAGAAAAGTAATATTTACATTTGGGCATTGGTTTAATAATCTAGATAAAGTTATATTCATCCGTATGTCAAACCCTTTACCTAAAATAAATAAAGCTTTATGACTATTATTAGAAAAATGTTCTTTCCAAAATTCATCTATATTTTCATTGTTAAACATTATATGTGGATTCCAACGTATATCAACCATTATTTAATCCATTTAATTAATTCATCAGGAGTTTTGTGTCTAAAGCCACCGTGTGAGAGTGGCAAGCCAAAGAAGACACACAGCCATCTATTCATATAATAAACATCCCAAACCTGTCCTTTTTTTCCTTGTAAGACTGTATGTTTTTCAAGTAAATTATATGCAACACAGGTCGATATCACATCAATTAAAGGTTCATATATTGGATTGTCAATCCATAAGGATTCTTTGAATAAATTTTGTTTTTTTGGTTTGATAGAGAAACCACTAACTCCTGGGGCATAAGGTGCATTAGGCTGAAATGTCTGTTTCTTTGAAAAATTCCCAAAAGACTTTAAAAATTTCTGAATATCATTTGCATAAGGAACCTCCATATCTATTCTTTTCCATCTTTTTTTAGCTACACTCTGCATAATTTTATTCTGTTTAAAGTCAGATAACATAATCTCATCTCCTTTCATTTTATTTGAAATCATTTCTTCAAACATTTCTGCTCCAAAAGACAAAAATTGTTCTATGTTGTAAGAGGACAGTTTTGAAAGTGTTTTAAAGCTAAAATAATATGGTATCTCGTATTCAATAGACATAAAAAGGTAAGCGGCATTTGTAACATCTGCATTTTTTTTTATTTGTAATTCATCTAATACCAATGGGAACTCTAAACTCAACTGGGTCTTTCCTATATTTCTATTAATTAGGATTTCTACTTCTTTTAGTAGTACTGCTTTCTCTAATAAACTTCCTTCAAAAGTGTTAGTATAGTTTATCCATTCATCAAATTTATTCGTGTATTTAGAAAAATCATTGAGCTTTTCTTGAGTATGCTTAATGATTAATTTTAATTTTTCCTTTATATTTTCTTCATTTATGTTTTCGGTCAAGTATTCTTGAAATGAAGTTACTTCTTCTGTAGAAATTGAAGCACGTTTATCAGATATGTTTTGTAAAATCTTACTGAATTTAGCTGGGTATTTCTTCCAAAAGTTCTCTAAGTTGAGAACTTGAAAATCTCTCTCATTAAATGAGCCTAAATGGTCTTTAGCATCTAGAGCTTCTAATCTCTCAGAAATCCATACGCTACAGTCACTCCTTTTCTCAAGAAGGTATTGCTTAAATATTTTTCTTTGAGCAATAGAAAGCTTATGTGCATCATCGAACATAAACAAAATGCGCGAACAAACTTTTTCACCATTTAAGGTTAGGTTTTCAGGTCGTAGGGCTAAAATAGATATTAATTCATCGTGTCCTTCAACTCTAATATCTTTAATTGGCATAAAACTATCAACCAATCTATAAATTTCCTTTTCAATATTCGATGCCCATATATATAAATCTTTACCAGTGCAAGGCAAATCTATAGATTTGAAAAAATTCCCATCGTTGCTATATTGGAAAGAAAATTCTTGTAAATCATCAGGGAATTTTTTACTTTTTAATTTACAAGCAGACCTTAATGTAGCAATCATTATTCTTGAATTAAAAAGTGAAAAGAAAAGGCGTGTTTTTTGAGCTTCTGAAATATTTAACTCTTCAAGGATTTGATAATTTCTTGTGCATTGTAAAGAAACTCCCAATAATTCAATTCTATCATTATTAATTACTTCAATTTTTTTAAGAGCATTAAATAAACCTCTATATTCTGTTGCAGACTTATTATGTAAAAGAGTTATTAAGGAAGCCGGTTCAAATGCTCTTAGAAGAGAACTTTTACCTCCTCCAGGAGAACTGTGTATCAATAAAATATTTTCCCAAAGCATCCCTGACTGATACTCTTCCGATAAGGCTTCTAAAACATGAGGGCTGAATAAGCGCAAGAAACCTACTTCGGATTCAATTTTTTCTGATGCTCTGAGCTTAAACGGATTTCTAAATTTATTACTCATTATCAACTATGCCTAGTTATTCTCGGGAATAGCCCTACGAATTCATTCTCTTTAGATGTCCACCATAATAAGGGTAAGGAATTATTTGGTGTATTATGACCTAAAATTATAGGAAGGCAACATTCATTATAACCTAAAAAATATTGTTTATGCTTAGCTTTTTTAAAGTGCCTATCTATAATAGATTTATCTATATATTTTTTAGATAATTCTACGAATTCTTTTTCGTTGGATAATATTTCTTCTTTTATTACTGGTTCAATCTTTTGAAGGATATGAATTTTAAAACTAAAATCGCCAAAATCTCCATTGTTTAAAGCTTTATCTTTTAACTCGTATATTTTCTCAACTGCTTCTGATGTTGCAATATAAAAGATTAAATGTATTTCAATTTTACCATCCTGATTAATAAGTTTAGACAATGGTTCCTTTTTATTAAAAAAAGATTTTAATGTATTATAAATTTTACCTTTCCATTTCTCACCTTCTTTCCTAAAATAACTTGTACCACTTGCTGTAAAATCATCCACTAAAAATACAGTATCAAACTTACCGGATTCCCCTGTATTTTTAAGCTCCTTAAGCATATCCTTAACTTTAGTTTTGTTTACTTCATATGTAGGTATTACCTGCTCATTATCCAAGTTGCTACTCCTCCTTAAATGGTCAATTTTTGCACCATCACTTAACCCTATAAATAAACTACTTCTAAGATTTTTTTCATATTCTTTGCTATTTGCAATTGTTGTAATAAAATTCTTGCTTATTTTGAGTTCTCTCGCCGTTTTATCTACAAGTATTGGTTGAATAACAGTGTTGAATGTTGTGTTTACTAAATGTAAAATTTGATTATTTGAATAAAAAATGACTCGGTTTCTTAAAAAATTATAAGCTACTCTTCTTTCTTCTATTGTCTCAAAGTTATTAAGCCATTTCACTAGACTTTCAATGAAAAGAGTGCCAATTGAATATTGTTGGTATTCATTGTATTTAAAATTAGAAAGAGCCTGAAGTAATGGTCTCTCGATACTTACTTGCTGAGGCTCCCATTGCATTATTTTTACTAATAATCTTTCTGCTAACCTGGTTCTCATTTTTTGATTTTAAATTTCATACCTGCTTGTTTAAATTCTAATAAATTCAGATAATTCAGAGTAGCATCTGTATGAGTTATTCCGAGCGGTGATAAATTCCAACAAGTTTGTAAACTATTATTGGTCTCATAAACACTTAAACTGTAAGAAGTATCTAATAATCTAAAATCATTTCCAGGCCATTTTCCCCTATCTCCAATACATAACAAGCTTAAGGAAAGTTGTTTGTCAGCCAAGATTTTTTTTAATGGACTTAGTATATCAGTTTTTGAAATTTCAGATGGTATAATGTCTATTGAATGACTTGATTCAAGAATTTCAATATTCTTTTGCCCTGAAGATTTTACAATTCTAATAATTGATTCTTTTATATCCTTAAGATTAACTAAATCATTGAATTCTATAGTTAACTGTTTTGGTCTGAGGGAACATTCAATATCTAGTAGCTCTTTACTGGTTTTGAATATTTCACATAATTTTTCTAGATCTTCATTATTTTTTGAATTGACATTTGGAAGATAATTATCGTTTAACAGTCCCATTTGTGAGCCATTATAATAGCCAATAAAAACTTGAGTCCAATATTTTTCAGGTAAATATTTTTGCAAATCTATTCTTACAGATTTACCTCTTCCGGTAACAACACAAATATAAAAGCCCTTTTCAATAATATTTTTTAAGTAGCTGATCATTATTTGATCTGGGCCATCAAGTTTTCTTTCTGATGAACAAATAGTACCGTCATAATCAAATACAATTGCTCCAAAACTGGCTTTTTTGATTTTATTTATAAACTTTTCATATGCCTGTTCCCACATTTTTAACTCATTTTTATCGAGAGTGGTTATAGGTTTGTTTATTTTTCTAGAAATTGCTGTTCTTGCTTTAATCGATAATTTAAAATCATTTTCCGTTCGGGTTAAAGCTGTGGCATATTTTAGGTTATATAATTTTCTCCCAAAAGAAGGAACACCGGGTTTTCCAGGATCAATAGCTAAGGACTCACCAAATTTATCTATCAAGTAAAACGATTGTATTAATAAATCCAATGACCCTAAAGAATTACTTTTATTGGTTTTTAACAATAATTTTGGGATATGATTTGGAATCGCATCAATAGTTTTTCTTGCTAAAAACTCATCACTTGGAGTTGCGATGCATATTATTGCAGCGGTTTCACTTTTCTTTGCAAACCAATGATGTCTTCCGTGACCAAAATTTCTATAGTCTGACAATAATACTGGATACAGTGCAGCTTCTATTGACTTAGATTCAATATCATATGCGATTGGCTTTGAAAAGCCGTTGTACAGTACCGTGATACTACTGTTAGTATTAAGAGAACTTGTGAAAGAATTTAAATCTTTTAATTTGTTAGGGTTTGGAAAATTTATTTTGCTGTTCGAAGTGCTAAAAACTTTATGCAGAATTGTGAAATAAGCTATTAATGAATTCGTTGCTAAAAATCCGTCTTTTCCTACTGGAAGTGAATATTCATATATTTTACTAATGGAGTACTTATTTGAAAGTTCAGCTAGCTTGGAACCACTTTGCATACAAATACTTATAATAGATTTAGCTTCAAAATTTATTGCTGTTTTAAATCCAAAAAGTATATCACTATTTTTGCCGCCAGCACTAATAAAGATTACCACTGCATTTCTGATTGTATTTTTAGCACTAAACAATTCAAGTGGTGTTAAAGCCTTAGCGATAAGCCCTTTTTCTTCGACTAAAGCCGCACCAAATAAACACGCACTTAAAGACCCTCCTGAACCAACAAAGTATATTGGAGAATCTATATTAGAAATAATTTTTCTCAATGAATCTAAATTCAGATTCATAGCCCATTCATATGTGTCCTCTAATTTTAATAATTCAGTTTTGAAAGGTTTACCCATTTATGTATAGAAAATAATAACAGTTATTGTAAGGCCAAAAAGAGAAATTAATCCATTAAGTATCATCCAAAGCCAATTTAATCTTAATTTATTTATGATGGCGAATTTAACTTTATTCTGCTCATCTGATGCTTCTCTGGCTTTTAAAAAATCAATATTTGGATAGTATTTTTCTAATAAATCTCTATAACCACTTGCCCTTGAATTATGAAAATTAAACCTTTCATATGATTTTGCGTTGAAAACTATCCCAAAAACACCTACAATAATCAAAAAAAATGATAATGGCAAGTCACTATAGGTTAGATTGTCATCATATGTAATTATAGTAATTATTACACCGGTAATAATTAAGATCATATTAGTTATAGATATCCTCGAAGATTCATGATTTATTGCCTGATTAAGTTCAATATTATAATACTTCCATAATATATCTCGTTCAGACTCCATTTTTAGCACTTTTACCAAAAATAAGTCAAAATAAAATTATATAGCACCTTTAATAAGATTTTTAATTAACGGTAAACACCGTTTTGATGTTAATTATTTTTTTTATAGTCTAAATGAATAATAATCAATTGTTTATTCTAAATGATTTTTTCGGAAACTACTCAAACAAAGTTTTAGGAATTTTGATAGGTGGCTTTTTCTTTGCCATTATTATCATTATCATCCATTTAATAACTCAATTATTTTAGGTATGACGTTAGAAGAATTTAATAAACTAAGTTTTGACGAGAAGCTATATTTGGTTGTAGATAAAGGAACTTTTTTGGATAATTTTATAACAAAAAATATCCGGATGAACTTTTATGCTATAGATAAGTTTTTTTTTAATTAGTTTATAATCTAGCAAAAAAACAAGATAATTGAAATAAGAAGTTTCGATTTAGGTGTTGAGTTAGACATTAATTTTGAATTTAATATATTACCTAATAAATTTGATTTTAATAAATTCATTTTAAACAAAATTGAAAAATCAATCAAAATATAGTTCAAAAAAAGATTTAAACATAACCTATTTACTTGGTGCCGGTGCTAGTTATTCTTCTGTGCCAATTTGGTCAGAACAAGCTGGATCCATGGTTCAAGTAGCTGATTCAATTAAAAGGGCTATAGAAAGTCCAGGCAATGTTTTTGATTCAAAATTTTTAGAAAGCGATAAGTATGCTGGTTTTGATAATGATCAAGTGTTGTATTTAAATTCATTAATTGAAGAGCTCAATTATTTTGCAGAAAAAGCAAATAGTAATAATACAATTGATAGTTATGCTTATATATTGTTTAAACAAGGTAATAATTCTGAACTTAATAGATTAAAAAGAGTTTTAAGTATATATCTAGATATTTGGCAATTTTATCAAGACTCAATGCCCTTTAGAGATTTTTCAAATAAAAAATCTAATAAAAAAGATTTTATTGACAAACGTTATATAGAGTGGCTTAACCTAATAACAAATAAAGATTCTAATAATTTAATAAATAGAAATCATCAAATTAATATTTTAAACTGGAATTATGACCTACAAGTTGAATTAGCCTTTAAGAACATGCACCAGCCCGATTCTTTCAATTGTTTAACAGATATTAATTCAAAATTTAAGTTTTTATATGAAATTGAAAGTGATGATCTTGATGTTTTTCATCTAAACGGTCATCATGGTTTTTTTTCTTATGAAAATGAATTTTATTCAACAGCAAGTACTATATTCAAAAAAAATTATTATGAATATTTAAAAAATTTATTTGACAATAAACATCAGTTTAAGCTTAGGGGGTCAAAGGAATACAATTACGGCTTAATCAATTTTTCTTGGGAAAGAAAGCTTTCAGAAAAAGTTCTGCGTATTGCGGCAAAAACTGATATATTAATTATTATTGGTTATTCCTTCCCTCAATACAATCGATATATTGATAAACAGATTATTGATACAGTTAAAAAAAACAGTCCCTTATATATATACTATCAAGACCCTACAAGAGATATAAATAGAGTAAAGCGTATCCTTCGATTTGAAAAACTCGAGCACAATGAGAATACAAATGAATTCTTTGTTCCTGATGAGTTTTTATATCCTGAGGATATTGAAGTTTATGTTTAATAATTTCGAGATCAGATTTTATGAAACTCTGGAAAAAAAAGACAAACGATACAACAGTTACTTTGATAATTACTCTAATAAGGTTTTAGATAGTATCATTGGTGGTATTTTAATTGGCATAATAGTTTTTATTTTATATTTAATTGCTCAATTATTTTAGGGATGACGTTAGATGAATTTAATAAACTAAGTTTTGACGAGAAGCTATATTTGGTAGTAGATAAAGGAACTTTCGTTGATAATTATATAACAAATAATATCCGGATGAATTGTTATGCCTTAGATAAGTTTTTTGTTGAATTGGTCTACTGTTCAGTGAAAAATAAAATTATTGAGGTAAGAAGTTTCGATTCAGGGGCTGATCTAGACAAATATTTAAACTCTATCCTTTGATGACTATATAAATTTGAAGAATATTTTTTCTGTAATACTATTATATTCCTACTTTTTTAAAAAACTCTGAAAGCTTTAAATGCTTTGCTTCACAGATTCTCATAATAGTAATCAAACTAATCTGATAATTTAAATCATCTCTAATACGACGAACTGTCTTTTCGTCTATACCGTGTTCCTTTGCAAAAAGACTATTATTATCCTTTGGTATTACCCAATGATCTCTAATAAATTCTACTATTTCTCTATTTGAGTTTTGCATAATGAAACAAATAAAATTCATATAAATCGAAAAATATCGGACTGAAATCCGAATTAGTAATAATTTTTTATATATTTGTTCCAATCCAAAAAAGGATTATTAATTTTGCGATTCTTCAAACATTAAAGTATTGAAGTTTTTCGCTTAGAATCTTGCACTAGAAAACTGGTAATTTTTAATGCACGCAAGAGGATAAGTAGAAGACTCACGACCCGGGGCGTGGGCTCTCTTATTCGTGTGCAAGGTATACCAGTACCCCTAGTACGATAAGTTGAGTTCCACGCCTATTTTATTGGCATAATAATACGTAACTCTCCTTAATATTCTTAGCACACTTCACTATTTATCAGGGTTTCGCAATAAATAATTGTTTAACCCTATACTACGTTATGCCTATGACAAAGAACCTCTAAGCTTGCGTGATTTAATTAGGTAATGCACTCCCATACCGGCTCTCCCCATCACCTTCTCATAGGTTGGTCAAGCCACACCCCTTGATGTTATCAATTTAGCCATGAGTCAAGGGGTCAATGGGGTGCCACAAATCCCCGCGAACGTGTCCGCCGAAAGTTTACTGAAGGAGGAGGCGGGGGTCTCGTGAACTAAGCAATAACGTCAAACAAAACAACCGTCATTGCGATCCGCCAAAGGCGGAGAAGCAATCTCATCAAGCAAGCAAAATCAAAAAAAAGACCTCCTCCAACTTTCGACAACCAGAGAAGGCCTTAGACTATTTATTAACCCCTTTCTTGGCAAAGCTCCACTCATCACTTTATTCCGGTGGCTGAGCGGAGTCGAAGCCCGGGAAGGATAATCCAAACCAAAAATATGAAAAATAAATACCAACCCACTCAATTAAAGCAGCTATTTATAGCCTGCATAATAATGTTGCCCCTCACTTTTTCTCTTTTAGCCCAAACACCCTCCACACTGGAGGTCAATGGGCAAATCACTGACGGTGCCTCACCCATTCCCGGGGCAACAGTTCTCATAAAAGGAGAACAAAGAGGTACCGTCTCTGATTTTAATGGGCGATACAGTATCGCTGCCAAACCCAATGACACTTTGGTGATTTCCTACATCGGCTATGCCACAGTGGAAGAATCGGTCAATAACCGCACTACAATTAATGTAGTAATGAAGGAAGACGCCACCACCCTCCGCGAGGTGGTTATCAATGCCGGCTACTACTCAGTAAAAGATCGCGAACGCACAGGTAGCATCTCCAGAACCACAGCCGAGGAAATCGAAAACCAACCCGTCAACAATCCCTTGGCTACCATGCAAGGTAGAATGGCCGGGGTAGATATTTCTGAAACCTCGGGCGTGCCGGGCAGCGGTTTTAATATTCGCATACGTGGTCAAAACAGTATTATTGCCGGCAACGCGCCACTCTATATCATTGATGGTGTTCCATTTGATTCACAAACTATGGGTTATAGTGACACCTCAGGTGCCATCATCCCGGGAAGTAACATCAGCCCCCTTAACGCCATTAACCCATCAGCAATCGAATCCATCGAAGTATTAAAGGATGCAGATGCAACGGCAATATATGGCTCACGTGGGGCAAACGGTGTTGTACTGATCACTACAAAAAGAGGTAAAGAGGGCAAAACACGCTTTAACATCCAAAGTGCTACGGGTATTGCACACATTGCACACAGGTTAAAATTACTGAACACAGAACAATACCTCGAAATGCGACGCGAAGCCTTTGTAAATGATGGCATTGAAGAGTATCCTTTCAATGCTTATGATGTTAATGGCACTTGGGACCAAAACCGCTATACAGATTGGCAGAAAGAGCTCTTGGGTGGTCAAGCAAATTTAAAACAATTGCAGGCTTCAATTTCAGGAGGAAATAAAAACACCCGGTTCTATTTGAGTGGGTTATATCAAAATGAAACCACAGTCTTTCCGGGTGGGTTCAACTACGACCGCATTACAACAAATTCAAACATTTCTCACAAAAGCAGTAATGACAAATTTGAGGTTGCACTCAATCTGGGATATACACTCGAAGACAATAAACTGCCAAATATCGATCTTTCTTTCACAGTACCTAAACTGGCACCAAATGCCCCGGCCTTATTTGATGAAGAAGGTAACCTCAATTGGGAAAACTCTTCTTGGACAAATCCCTTATCTCAATTGGAAGCAAAGTACAATTCATCATCACAAAATTTGTTTTCAAGCCTTGCAATGGGTTACCAGTTAAACCCGGAATTACAGGTCAAAATAACCGCAGGATACGGAACTTCCCATTTAAAAGACAACAACGCCTTTCCGCACACGATGTTTAACCCGGCTTGGGGGATGAATAGCAGTTCCTCAATGATTATTTTTCAGGAAAATGACAAAACCTCTTGGATCGCTGAACCCCAACTTCATTGGTCAAAAAAATGGAAAAATAACTCTTTGAATCTAATTGTGGGAAGCACTTTCCAAAAACAAACATTCGACAGATACGGCCTGATTGGAATTGGCTTTCCGACAGATCGGTTTATGCACAACCTCAGCGCAGCTACTACTATTATTGTTACCAATGAAAATAAAATAGAGTACACCACCCAATCCTTTTTTGCTCGTTTAAATTATAACCTAAATGATAGACTATTTTTTAATCTCACAGGAAGGCGAGACGGTTCAAGTCGCTTTGGTCCGGAAAATAAATACGGGAACTTCGGGGCATTTGGTGCAGCTTGGCTCTTTTCAGAAGAACTCAATTTTCACTGGCTGGATTTTGGAAAACTCAGGTCAAGCTTTGGTATAACCGGAAACGACCAAATTGGTGACTACCAATACTTGCACAACTTTGTTATCAACGACGACAGTTATGATGACTATATTGGTCTATTACCAGCACGCTTGTTTAATCCAAATTTCAAATGGGAAGAAAACAAGAAATGGGAGGTCGCTGTCGATTTAGGGTTTTTTCAAAACAAACTTTCAACCACTTTGGCATATTACATCAACCGTTCTTCAAACCAATTAATTCAAAACCCACTTCCCGGAACAACAGGTTTTACTGGAATACAAGCAAATCTGGACGCATTGGTTGAAAACTCAGGGTGGGAATTTGAATTTTCGGCAAACATCTTCCGCAATAATAAATTCAAATGGAGTACAGACATCAACATCTCAATCCCAAAAAACAAATTGCTCAAATTCCCGGGCCTAGAAAATACCACTTACAATAATCTATATGTTATCGGCCAATCCCTATCCATCGTAAAACTCTATGAGTTGGAAGGAGTCAACCCGGAGACAGGGTTGTTTGAGTTTGTGGATTACAACAACGATGGGATGATTACAGCTGTCGAAGACCGCCAATACATTGCAGATTTTTCGCCCAAATTCTTTGGTGGCCTTAACAATAAATTGGAATATAAAAACTTGTCACTCAACCTGTTTTTTCAGTTTATGAAAAGAATGGGACACAACGAATACCACCTCACAAACCCGGTGGGTACATTATCAAACCAGCCTGTAGGTGTCATGGACAGATGGCAGGCACCGGGTGATCAGGCCACAATGCAACGATTTACTTCAGGCGCAGATCCTGAAGCAATCACAGCTTACACTCGCTTTACCCAAAGCAGCGGAGCCATTAGCGATGCTTCATTTATTAGGCTCAAAACATTGGCACTAAACTATTTACTTTATTTAAATGATCACACTACCTGCAAATTGTCCATACAAGGTCAAAACCTATTGACAATTACAAGCTTTAAAGGTTCAGATCCTGAACAGTTTAACGGGTATATGCCTCCCCTTCGACGCATTACGCTCGGTATGGAAATTATTTTTTAATAAAAATCTAATAATATGAAAACAATAAACATTCAAAATCTAATACACTTTATTACAGTAATAGCCTTTGCTATTCTAGTTTCCTCGTTTCTGCTTAGTTGCGATGATTTCCTGGAACCAGATGACCCTTTTGGTCAAATTCCCTTTCAGGAGATATTTGAAGACGAAGCTACTGCTACCGCTGCTATTACTACATTATATGCCAAACTAAGAGATGATGTTTTTCTCACTGGTAATTCTTCCGGGCTAAGTGTACAAATGGGTCTCTATGCTGACGAATTGGATTTCTATGGCATGCCTTGGGAACCAAATTTTGAAATCTACCAACATCTAATCAATGCTACGCATAGCACAGTTCAAACAACCTGGAACAAAGCCTACAATTTGATTTATATGGCCAATGCAGCTATTGAAGGACTTCAAGGGGCTAATGCGATTAACGAGAACCTGAAAAATCAACTTCAGGGAGAAGCCTTGTTCGTTAGGGCATTCACTCACTTTAACTTGATGAATCTTTATGGGGATATTCCATACATCACAACAACAAACTATATGGTGAATAAAAACGTGAGTCGCCTACCACAAAGTCAGGTGTTTGAAAACATATTGACTGACCTAATTGAAACTAAAACATTATTGGAAGATAACTACATCGGCCCGGAACGCACACGTGCAAACAAACCTGTAATAAGTGCTTTAATGGCAAGAATACTCTTGTATCAAGGCAACTGGCAAGAAGCAGAAGCCGAAAGTAACTCGGTCATAAACAATACAGCACTGTACAGTCTTGAGAACCAATTAGAAAATGAATTTCTTGTAAACAGTCGTTCGGCAATACTTCAGTTTAAACCTAAAAATTTTGGTGAAAACACCCATGAAGCCTCTACATTTATCTTTGGTAGTGTGCCACCTCCATATTTAGCATTGACAAACAGCTTGGTAAATTCATTTGAAGAAAACGATTTAAGAAAAACCCAATGGATAACTGAACTCAGTGACGGTAATCAATCTTGGTATCACGCTAATAAGTATAAAGCAAATACAAATACAGGAATGAGTGTTGAATATTCCATAGTTATCCGCTTGGCTGAGCTTTATCTCATTCGTGCTGAAGCACGTGCCAAACAAAACAATTTGTCAGGTGCTTTGCAAGACATCAATACAATCAGAAATCGTGCTGGTCTTAATAACACAACTGCAACATCACAAACCGAAATACTGCAAGCCATTTTAAATGAAAGAAAGTGGGAACTGTTTACAGAACAAGGCCACCGTTGGTTTGACATCAAACGATTTGAAGTTGCCGGACAAATACTTGCTCCCATAAAACCGGCCTGGAGAGAAACAAATATATTGTTTCCCATCCCGGAGGCTGATATTTTATTAAATCCAAACCTACTGCCACAAAACCCGGGATATTAAATTTTTTAAATCTAATACTGGTAAACAATACCTAAAAGCAAATCTTTAAATATTCATTTATGCCAATATGCTTCATAAAGGGGGGAAACTCCCTTTTTGGGGTATTGGTTTGGTGTAATTAAAAAACAAAATAAACATCATATTATTTATAATGAAAAAAATATTTTATATAGTTCTTATTTACTTGGCAATGACAAATTTCACCTGCAGATTAATTGCCCAAACCCAACCATACGTGGTTGGTGAAAATACCCCCTGGGAAAATCTTTATCTTTTGGGAGTATCTAATGATAGCCAATGGCTTGATTTTATAACCCAAAAACCGTTTGGTGAAAGTATAACCTCTGTTATCAATATCGAATCCAAAAAGGCATTCAATTTCAAAAATATGCATGGTGGAAAATTCAGTAATAATAGCAATTGGTATAGTATGCTTTCAGGCAACGGAACACTCACTTGGCTCAATTTAACATCGTCTCATCAAGACTCATTAAAAAATGTAAAAAACTATAATTTTACTCATGACTCTAACTTTTTGATAGCTCAAACATTTAACAACAATCTGATATTTATTGATTTAAAGACAGGAAAACTAGAAAGCCTGGGCATCAGCTCCGAATATAAAATTCACCCCTCTCAAGATTGGGTGGCGGTTGCATTAACTTCAGACTATGGTGATATACTTCGAGTTTATGATTTAAAATACAATGTACATTATGATATTTTAAACATTCCTTATGTGCAATTCAAAAATTTATTGTGGAATAAAAATGGAAATAGGCTGGCATTTATCTTTAATGGTGAAATAGATAAACAATTAAATCTGGGGGTGTATGACACTAAAACAAAATCAATAAACACTTTGAATAATGATGAGATTACATCAAAAAGCAAAAATTTGATAATTGCCAGTGGTGATATCACTATGAATGATGAAGGAAGTAGGGTCTTTTTTTATGTAAAAAACAAAATTAAACCCACAGGTATAAATCCATCGGTCGAAGTCTGGGACACTGCTGATCAGGTCTTACTTTCAAGAAAAAAAATAAATTTTGAAGATGTGGATTCTCCTTTGCTTCATGTTTGGCTAATTGACAATGGAAGAGTAAATCCCATAGAATCAAATGAATTTTCAAAATCGGTGATAAATCCAAATACAGAATATGCCATAATTTATAATCCTCTAAAATATGAACCTCAATTTCACTTTTACCAATTTGCTGACCTCTACGCAATAAATATTGAAAACGGTTCAAAACAAAAAATAATTGACAAGCAATACACTGCAGGGAACTTGATACACCCTTCACCCGATGGCAATCTTTTGGCTTATTTTAGGGAAAACCATTGGTGGGTTTACAACATAAAATTGGACAAACACACAAAAATCACAAATGACCTTCAGGTGAAATTTGAAAATGAAAATTCAGAAAGTAATAATACAACACCACCATTTGGACTTATGGCATGGTCAAGTAGTCAAAAGGAAATTTTTATATACGATGCTTACGATATCTGGAAAATAAGTATTGATGGAAAACAAAAACAAAAGTTGACCCAGGGCGGTCAAGAGAATATAAGATATAGATTGCTCACTACTCCAAACATACCAAAAGTAAATGTTAATGTGTTTTCAATGAGGATCCCGGTTTTGAATTCTGATGAAGATATTTTTATTAGGGCTGAAAATAAGAAAAACTTTAGTTCAGGTTTTTTCAAAATTAATCCAAAAGGAAAAATAAAAGAAATTGTTTTTAAAGAAAAGAGGCTTACAAAACTGTTTCCAATAGTTAAAAATCGCTATGTGTTTCTAGAGGAAAGCTTAAATATTCCTCCTTCAGTAACACTTATAAATTTAAACACTAAGCAATCACAGACTTTATACCAAAGCAATAAAGATTGGGTGAATTACAAATGGCCTGAAAAGAAATTATTATACTACAACACTGATTTTGTAGACTCCCTAAAAGGGGTTCTCATATACCCTGTTAATTACAATCCTAAAAAGAAATATCCGATGGTTGTTTCTATTTATGAAGATTATGCATTTTACTATCACCGCTTTACATTACCCACTATAAATAGTGAGGTAGGGTTTAATTTTTTAAATTATGCATTGGATGATTATTTTGTTTTATTGCCTGATGTAGCATACGTTAAAAATAAAGTTGGAAAATCTGCTGCCCAATGTGTTTTAAGCGCAATTGACAAAGTGCTGAAAGTTGAAAGCTCAGTTGATGAAAACAATTTGGGATTAATAGGCCATTCTTTTGGTGGTTATGAAACAGCATATATCATTACACAAACTGATAGATTCAAAGCTGCTGTGGCAGGGTCTGGCATCTTCAATTTAAGTAGTAAGTATTTCGATATTTATAACACGACTGGCCACGCAGAATATGTAAGAACAGAACATGGTCAGTATAGGATGAAGTATTCCTTTTTTGAAAACAAAGAAGCTTATTTTGAAAACTCTCCCATCTACCATTTTGATAATGTCAATACCCCTTTGTTAATTTGGACAGGTAAAGAGGACCCTAACGTAAACCCCAACCAAAGTATGCAAGCTTATCTGGCTTTGAGAAGATTGAAAAAACCTGGGATAATGTATTTATATGAAAACGAGACCCATGTTTTAATGTCTCCTGATAATCAAAAAGACCTCTCGATTCGTATCAAACAATGGTTCGACTCCCACCTAAAATAACTTTCATTGCGCTTCGTCCTCCGAAGCAATTGCATTCCGAAACTTTAGTGAAGGAGGGTTGCAAAGGAGGAAAGGCGGGAATCTCGTCTCACTAAAACAAACCTCCTTAAAACTAACTGAAATTGCAAACCCTGGTCCCCGTGTTTGTCATTGAGCCCAGCTATGTACTGAGCTTCCCGAAGTGTCGATATGGAGTCGAAGTGAAGGCGGAGAAGGAAAACCAAGCCTAATCAAATCCCCCTCTCCTGCGCCAGCGCTAAAGCTTTAGCACACGCGATTGGGAGAGGGGGCCAGGCTTGCCTGCCGCTTCGTCGCCTGAATCCGCCTTTTAGCCGAGCAAGGGGGAAAGTTTACTGAAGGCAGGGTAGGGACCCCAACAAAATAAAGCCCCATACATAAATACAGGGCTAAATCTAAAAGTAAAACTCTCTCATTTAAGGTTTTACTAATTTAAGCGTCCAAAAACAGCATTAATTCGCCCAATGGTACAAAAATGAACCACATTGGTCGTTATTAATTTTGGTACGTGCAACAAGTCCATTGTACATACACAACGGTCCTTCTTTAGTACTACAGACAGTTACCTCAACACACTTCCCGCTTTGTTGTATGTATCCGGGAACTAGTGATGATTCACCAACAGCTGTTTCAGGGGTCGATGCAAAGGCAAATACAATTGCCAACATAAATGCCAGTAGAGGCATACCCAATTTTAAAACTTTTGTTTTCATAATATTTAAATTTAAAAATTAATGACCTACTATGTTACAGGTGTTCAGTCGTTCTCCTGATACCGCGCAGTATATCTTGAGTTTAAACCCTAATCAAAATAGGCAGGGTTTAAACGATAAAGCCATAAAACATCATCGACAAGCAAAATCAGTAAATCTCCAAATACCTTGAAGTCACTCAATCGCTTCCCTGATTGATGAAAAACATAAAAGCTAAAATCATAAGTTTGTTTATTAATATTATAAACATCTACAATACTGGAATTATCTAATACAATTGCCTCCTCATACCTGCCAAGCCGATCACTGTGTATGTATAAATAATCTCCATTCGTTGTACTTTGTCGGTTAACATAAACACTCCTACCACCCAATTTAAATTGGTTCTTCAAACTATGATGAGCAATATCCAGTATAGCATGACTAATTGTATCAATAGTCTTACCGGTTGATTGATGCTGTAACTTAATATCTGTTAACACATATTTGTTTCTGTAGTAATAGGTGTAAATAAATACTTGATGTTTTTCATTCCAAAGCAAAATGCCGTCCGTATCAAACACCCCTTCTTGTTGTTTTTCCAGAAGCGAGGTATTAAACTCTATAATATTTTTGCCTTCTTGACCTTTTTTTATAAAGCCAAGAACAATTGAACCCAGTGATGTATTTACAGTCGCAATACCAACTGTACTACTGTCTGCAACTACAAATTGATTAAAATAAGCTTCCCCAAGTGAAAACTTGGTTGCTTTGTAGTTATTGACTCTCCCTTTAAAAAGCACCGGCACCGTGCCATCACCTAAGTAAAAATAAGGAGGTACAACGCTGGTCTTTACACGTTGATAAGGCAAATCCAAATCAGAAATCTCCATCTGGAATTTATCAGTACTTGTCAATGCAGTATCCACCTTCGTCAAATACAAAGGAGCAGAAACATGCCCCAAATAAATAAAAGCACCATCTATCCCGGCGATATAATACCCTGGATTATCCAAAGTCAAATGCCCAATTTCCACAGCAGCCTCCGGCACATACCGCCGCTGAAAAGCATTGTTCCGCTGCATCTTCTCCTCACTCAACAAAAACAAAACAGTCACCGCCCCAACCCCAAAAACCGTACACCCCAACAAAAACAACAATACAACCTTAACTTTCATAATCCATATTATTTTAATTAATCCGTCATTGCGAACCCCGGTCCCTGAGCGCCGTGCCCGCCGAAGGCTGGGAGTCGAAGGGCTGGGGTGAAGCAACCTCGTCCACCCAACCACAATCACCATAAACCCAACCGTCATTGCGAGCTGTGTCCACCGTAGCTTCAGCGAAGGTGAGCGCAGCGAAGCAATCTCATCCTTCTATTCTCCATTAAAATCCCAACAACCCCCAACCCCATAAACCCCAAATTAAAAACAAGGTGCTCCGTCCATCCCAACTGCTCCAACACCCCACCGCAAGAACAAGGTATAAAATCAGTGAAGTTTAAAATGATGATTATATAGGTGGTAAAGAGCACCATTACTGTATAGAAGCCAAACAGTGCAAACAATCGCGTCTTCTCAAATATCAATAAAAATGAAATAAGTAACTCTATAATAATTACACCGGGAGCTACCCATCCCGCAAAAGCAGATAACAATGGCGATTGCCCCAATTGGTTCTCAAAAGTCTCATAATCCACCAACTTGCTCACTGATGCATAGACAAACAAGAGGATAAATAGAAAGACTAATAGGTCTGTAAAATACTTCTTTATTGATACAAAATGAAATCCCATAATGACACTTTTTCTTTAGGATAAAGGTCACGAAATAATTTTTTTCTTAAGGGATTTTTTCTTTTCTGAAAAGGATTATATTCACTGATAATCAATTGTATGAAAAAAAATTAGAGCCGTTAAATTTCCACAAACACCACCATATCTAAACCCAAAACTTTTCTCATAAGGAGTTTTTATTAATCCAAAAGGATTATTTTAAGCCATCACCTAATTATTGTTTTCTCGATGGTATTTTCTATACGCACTGGGCTTGATTCCATACCGTTTTTTAAATGCATTTGAAAAATGGGATACATTTTTAAATCCTGACAACTTCGTCACCATTTGAAGCGGTAATTCCGTGTTTTCTATCAATATACAGCCTCTTTTCAAACGCTCTTCGGTCAAAAAGCGAAACACGCTGGTGTGATACAATTGATTGAATCCGCTTTTTAATTTATACTCATTGATGCCATATTTATTTGCCAATTCTTTTAAACTCGGTAATGGCTCTTCCAGGTGTTTTAAAATAAAGTCGCGCACCTCTTGCAATGCACGCACGTCTTTCTCCTTGGTAATAAGGCTCGGCTTATGGTTAACACTGGTCTGTTTAGATTCAAACTTTCGTTTCTTTAGTATAATTTCATCATCTAAGATTTTACTCTTAACTTACCCGTAGTGCATTATAGAAAAAGTTGCTCAAAATACTAAAAATTAGTATATTGTATTGGTTACCAATCAAATACA
>ERZ869909.413-NODE-413-length-52537-cov-5.235856_pt1 | contig 52537 bp, 52 predicted proteins | sample MGYA00520892_ERZ869909 | MGnify/ENA primary metagenome ERZ869909 (study PRJEB32215, sample SAMEA104723947) | bioreactor metagenome | biome: bioreactor; feature: anaerobic bioreactor; material: water | place: China | collected 2015-03-12 ... | reverse complement strand
AAGGAAAGCAAGGCCACCATCGCCGCCCTGCGCCACACCCCCGGCGGCGCCTTCGGGTCCTGCCGCTACAAACTGAAGGACCTGGAGACCTCGCGACGCCAGTACGAGCGCCTGATCGAAGTGTTCAAGGCCCACAACATCGGCTACTTCTTCTATAACGGCGGCGGTGATTCCGCCGACACCTGCCTGAAGGTATCGCAACTGGCAGAAACCATGGGCTACCCGATCCAGGCCATCCATGTGCCCAAGACCGTGGACAACGACCTGCCGATCACCGACTGCTCGCCGGGCTTCGGCTCCGTAGCCAAGTACACGGCGGTCTCCATCCGGGAAGCAGCTCTGGACGTGCAGTCCATGTGCTCCACGTCCACCAAGGTGTTCGTGATGGAAGTCATGGGCCGCCACGCAGGCTGGATTGCCGCGGCCGCCGGGCTGGCCCAGGAGCAGGACGGTGATGCGCCGCATATCATCCTGTTCCCGGAAATCGCCTTCAACGAAGAAAAATTCCTGAAGAAAGTCCAGCAAACCGTCAAAAAACACGGCTACTGCGTTATCGCCGTGTCGGAAGGCGCACGCTACAAGGATGGCACCTTCCTGGCCGACGCGGGCTCCACCGACGCCTTTGGCCACAAGCAGCTCGGCGGCGTGGCGCCGGTGCTGGCGCAGAAGGTGAAAGATGCGCTGGGCTACAAGTACCACTGGGCGGTGCCCGACTACCTGCAACGCTCGGGCCGCCATCTGGCCTCGGCCACGGATCTGGAGCAAGCCTACGCCGTGGGCCGCGCGGCGGTGGAAATGGCGGAAGCCGGCAAGAATGCCGTGATGCCGGCCATCATTCGCGGCAACGGCAAGCGCTACAGCTGGAGCATCCAGGAAGCGCCGCTGGCCAAGGTGGCCAATGTGGAAAAAATGATGCCGCGCAACTTTATCACCCGCGATGGCTTCGGTATCACAGAGGCCGCCCGCGACTATCTGCTGCCGCTGATCCAGGGCGAGGCAGAAACGCCGTTCCGCAACGGCATGCCGGTACACGCCCGCCTGAAGGCTGTGCCGGTGCCGAAAAAGCTGAAAGGCAAGTTCGAGATCTGAACGAAAAAAACCTTTCCCGGCCAGAGCAAGCCGGGAAAGGAAACAGGGCTAGGAGGGGTTGTCGACTACAGCCCTTCTGGGCCACCGGGGAGCCGCCCGCCAGGGCCGCAGCCGACGGGAACCATACTGCCCCGGCGGCCTGCCCAGCGGTATCGGCGATAGCGGAAGATGTTGTCAGTCATCCCGGGCAGATGCTGTAGGCGATTGCCGAACCCCTCGCATGACCGGCTCTGCACGCCGGGGCAGTATCACCCACTGTGCGGCGTCCACCTCTGACAGCGCCCGGGCCGTCCAGGTGTTGCAGGTGTGCCCTACCCAGAACGCCCGTTTGGCAGGCAGAAACCACTGCCCGCTGATATCCCCTGCGACCGCAGCGCGCACATCCGCCAGTTCAAAGTGATCAGCAATATGCGCGATCAGCGCCTGCGTCTGTTCGTCGCTCAGGGACAGGCTGACCAGGTCCGTGTGCGGCATCTGAGCCGGGGCGCGCGGCAGGGCCATCACCTGCATGATGCCATGGGTAGGCCAGAGGATGGCGCGGGTTGCCGTCATCGAACGTCGCCACTGGCTGGTGCCCTCCCGGGGCAACGGATAATAACGATGATCGCCAAAACCGATCTCGTAATAGGGTGCGTCGTCGGATAACGCCAGCAGAAACGCCAGCGGGGAGGCCTCCATCACACTGGCAGGCAGTACGATGCCGGTATGCCAGCGATGGCGGATGATATGAATGTCAGTTGCGGCCTCGTCGGTCGCCTCCATGCGAAGGCTGTCAGACGAGGCACAGGCGCCCAGTAGCAGGCAACAGATCATGAACCAGGGCAGGCAGCGGTGCATGGGGGCAGCTCCTCCTTCTGCTTACCCCACACCCTGCCCGTAACGCGATAAGCGAGCAAGCCCTCAGTCGGGTTTCTTGCGCTTCGGCGTGGCAAACCCCTCTTTCAGATCAGCCGGTGCAGGGCGCTTCTTTTTCGCGGGCACCTTGCGCGGCGCTGCGGCGCTGACCTTGCCGTCGGTCTGCGCGCGCTTCTTTTTCAGCTTCGATTTCTTGCTGCCTGCGGCCTTGCCCGATGACTTGAGTTTCTTCGGGCCTTTGTAAGCACCCGGATGAGCCTCCACCACCCGCGGCTCGAACTTCTGCTTCAGGTAGCGCTCAATGCTCGCCATCAGATTCCATTCATGCGCGCCCACCAGCGAAATGGCCAGACCATGGCTGCCGAAGCGCCCGGTGCGGCCAATGCGGTGCAGGTACTCGTCGCCACTGCGCGGCATGTCAAAATTGATCACCAGATCCAGACCAGAGATATCCAGCCCCCGGGCCGCGACATCGGTGGCCACCAGCACACTGATATCGCCGTTGCGCAGTCGGTCCAGCGCCTGCTTGCGGAATTTCTGGTCTTTCTCGCCGTGCAGCACATACAGCTTCAGCGACGGGTTGGTCAGGTAGCCGCCGAGTCGATCGGCCTGCTCGCGGGTGTTGGTAAAGACAATCGCCTTGTCGTATTGCTCGTTGGCCAGCAGCCACTGCACCAGGCGTTCGCGGTGCTGCACATCATCCACGGTAATGATTTGCTGGCGCGTGTTTTCGTTCAGCTCCTGCACCCGATTGACCGCCAGCTCCTGTGGCTCACGCAACACCGAAGCGATCAACTCACCCATGCTGCGCGGGCCCGGCGTGGCCGAGAACAGCAAGGTCTGCCGTGCTTCAGGATTGGACAGCGCCGCCAGGCGCAATACGTCCTCGCTGAGGCCCAGATCCAGCATGCGATCGGCTTCATCCAGCACCAGCATCAGCAGCCCGCTGAAATCCAGATTGTTGGCCGTGAGATGTTCGATAAAGCGGCCCGGCGTACCAATCAGGATGTCCGGGTTCTTGCGCATGCGCGCCGCCTGCACCTTGAAGTCTTCGCCGCCGGTGACCAGTTCGGCACGAATAAAGGTATAGCGCGCCAGCTTTTCCACCTGGGCCAAGGTCTGCCGCGCCAGTTCGCGGGTGGGCAGCAGAATCAACGCACGGGTGCCGACCTGATGGTCCGGCTTGTCCATCAGTCGCTGCAGCATCGGCAGCACAAAGGCAGCGGTCTTGCCGCTGCCGGTCTGTGCGGTCACCCGCAGATCGCGACCCGCCAGTGCGGGCTCAATGGCCGCCGCCTGCACCGGCGTCGGCGCCTCGTAGCCAGCTTCAGTCAGCGCCCTCAGCAGGCGCTCGTGTAAACCCAGGGCAGAAAAATCAGTCATCAGCGACGATACCAGCTCTCAAAACGTTCTTCGGAAAAACCATTCATGCGGGCATCCCCGCGCACCAGCAACGGCACCCCGCGACCGCCTGCGGCTTCATGCTCGCGGCGCGCCTGGGCGGACTTCTCGATATCCTTTTCCAGGAAGGGGATATTGTTGCGGCGAAAATAGTTGCGCGCCCGGGTGCAGTAACCACACCACTCGGCACTGTACATGATCAGCTGACCGCCTGCTGCGCCCGCTGCTGCGCCGGAGCGTCCGCGCGCATTCTCGGGCACCATCGGCAGCACCATGGGGTTCACCGTGATTTCCTCGGCAGCAGCGCCGCCCGGCTCATCGGAGAAATGCACCACGCCGTGTTCATCCACCCAGCGATAGATGCCGCTGGCCTGCGCCATACCGACACACAGCAAGACCGCCAGCAGCAGCACTGAACGCATCCCTGTCTTCATCCCCCGGGCTCCTTACATGTTCTCAGGACGCCCATATTACCCCATCAGGCGGGATTAAGCGGCCAGAAGAACGGGATCAGCAGCGTGGCGCTGAGCCAGACCACCAGGTTCATGGGAATGCCCAGGCGGGCAAAGTCGGTGAAGCGGTAATTCCCCGCCCCGTAGACCAGGGTATTGGTCTGATAGCCGATGGGCGTGGCGAAGCTGGCGCTGGCCGCGAACATCACCCCGACCACGAACGGCCGCGGGTCCACCCCGAGTTGCTGTGCCACGCCGATAACGATGGGCGTGAACAGCACCGCCACCGCATTGTTGCTGATCATCTCGGTGGCGATGGAGGTCATCAGGATGACAATGGCCAGCATCATCCACGGCGACAGGCCATCGCCCCAGCCCACCAGCAGGCTGGCCAGCATGTCTGCCAGGCCGGATTCGCGCATGGCGATACTCACCGCCAGCATGCCGAAAATCAGGATGATGATGGGCCACTCGATGGCCTTGTAGGCTTCATCGGAGCGCACGCAGCCGGTCGCCACCACAATGGCGGCCCCCATCAGCGCCAGCCCTTCGATGGGCATGACATTGAAGGCCGCCAGCACCATGACCCCGATGATGGTGCCCAGGGCGATGGGCGCCTTGCTCTGCCGGTTGGTGGGCGCCTTGCCGTCGGTGATGGCAAACAGGTCGCCGTTCTCGCAGAACCGCTTGATCTGGGTCGGGGTCCCCTCCACCAGCAGCACATCACCGAACTGCAATTGGAAGTCATCGACGATCTCGCCAATGCTGGCGTCCTTGCGGTGCACCGCAATCAGGTGAATACCGTAACGCGCCGCCAGATCCAGATCGCGAATCGGGCGCTGCACATAACGGGAGGTCGGTCCGACGATGGCCTCGACAATCACTGCGCCACGGCTGCGCAGGGTTTCCAGATCGCGGCTGGCGCCGCCCTGCAGGCTGACCAGATCGGTACTGCGCAGCTCCACCATGTCGGCGCTCTGGCTATGCACCACCAGCTTGTCACCCACCTCAAGGCGGGTCTGCGGTGACGGCGACGACATTTCGTCATCACCCCGGAACAGCTTCAGCACGGCAATGGTGCCGTTGCTGAGCCGTGCGGCCTGCAAGGTCTGCCCGGCCAGGCGCGAGCCCTCCGGCACGAACAGTTCCGACATGAAGGTACGATCACCGCTGCCGGTGAACTGCTGGGCCAGGGTTTCCCGTGCGGGCAGCAGCTTCGGCGCCAGGAAGAAGATCAGTGCGCCGCCCAGCAATGCCATCAGGATCGCCGGGGCGGTAATCTCGAACATGCTGAACGGCGCCAGGCCCATGTCTCGCGCCACACCATCCACCAGAATATTCGTGGAGGTGCCCACCATGGTGATCATGCCGCCGAGGATGGTGGCGTAGGAAAGGGGAATCAGCATGCGGGATGGCGCAATGCCGTAACGCGACGCCATGGCAATCACTGCTGGCATCAGCACCATCACCACCGGCGTGTTATTGATAAACGGCGACACCAGGATGCCCACCAGCAGCAGGGCCAACAGCAAACGCCGTTCACTCTGCCCCGCCATGACCCCCAGCCAGTCGCCCAGGCGGTCCACGCAGCCGGTCTTTTCCAGCGCCGCACTGATGATGAACAGGCAGGCAATGGTAATGGGTGCGCTGTTGCTGAAGACACTCAGCACCTGGCCACTGGAGAGCAGCCCCAGACCCAGCAGCAGGGCCACGGCGATCATCACCGCCACATCCGGCTTGAACCACTCGCGCACGAAGGCTGCGAACAGGCCAATCAGGATCAGGCCAACCACAAGAGGCTGAAGGGCTTCCGGTATCACACTCTGCTCCCTGCGCAGGGTCGCACGGGCGCCGGGGTGGCACCCGCATTAATCAGGAGCGCAAGGTACCCCGGTGGGGAGCAGCTTCAAAGGAATAAAAAGGCATGGCCATATTCCGGTTTGGAATATGGCCATGCTCTGATTCCGCGCGCCGATCAGTGGCGGAACTTGTACTTGCCCGGGCCGGTGAAGATCAGCGCCAGGGCGGTGAACAGGAAGAAAGCCTGCAGTTCCAGACGCCAGCCGCCATGCCCGGAGAGCGCGAAGATATCGCCCATGTGCGCCAGACCGATGGCAAACAGCATGTTCACCACGATCAGTGCCGCACCGATACGGCTGTAGAAGCCGACGATCAGCATCAGCGGCGCAATGATCTCGCCGAAGAACACGCCATAGGCAAAGAACTGCGGCAAGCCGTTGGCCGCCAGCATGCCCTTGATACCGGCGATGCCGGAGGTGAGTTTCGAGACACCGTGGAACAGCATCAGAATGCCGACGGTCAGGCGCAGGATCAGTTTGCCGATATCCGGGTTATGCATGGGGAGTTATCCTTGTGATCAATAATGTAAGCCGCCCCGGTCTTATGGCTGCTGCGCCAGACGCTGTCAAGCCACACGCCTCACGCCTCAAACCTCCAGCCTCTGCTGATAGGCCCGTTCCAGTTCGCGGTGCAGGGCCATGAAGTCCGGTGCGGCAGTCCCCGTCAGCAATGCCGACAGCAGCGCCAGATGCGCATGCCAACCGCTGGCCACATCCACGCGATCGGCCTGCCGCAGACGTCGGTGCGTGATGCACAGCCGCACCTGATCGGCGGTCAGCGCGCTCAACTCGAACGTCACTACCGAATGCCAGTCCTCACCCTCATCCCAGGTAATACACAGGCGCGAAGGCGGCTCATAAAGACGCACCGTATGCCGGGTCTGCACCGGCGTGCCTTCGTATTCAAAGGTCAAGGTAAAGGCCGCCCCAGGCTGATCTGGCAGCACACCGGCTGCCAGCCAGCGCGCGCGTTTTTCCGAGTCGGCCAGCCACGGCCAGAGCCGTTCCGGCGTGCCCGGCAGCGTGCGTTCAAAGCGCAGCGTGTCTGCCGCCAGCGACTGCCCCCAATCGGCGCTATCCATCGTCATCACGCAGCAGCGCTTCCAGCGTGTCCAGTCGGGCGGTCCAGAAGCGTTGATAGTGTGCCAGCCAGGCCTGGGCATCACGCAGCGGGCCTGCCTCCAGCCCACAATGATGTACCCGGCCCTCAACACGGCGGCGCACCAGGCCCGCTTGCTCCAGCACCCGCACATGTTTGGACGCCGCCGCCAACGACATGGCAAACGGCGCCGCCAGTTCACCGATGCGGCATTCGCCCTCGGTCAGTTTGCCCAGCATCGCCCGCCGTGTCGGATCGGCCAGCGCATGAAACACCTGGTCCAGCCCCGACGCCGCCGCACTCACGACTGCGCGACCCTGACCAGATGAACCACCCCCGCCGGGCTGCTGATCCAGCGCCCCCGGAAGCCCTCCGGCAACGGCTCGGCCTCGTCGCAGCGGGTCAGACCCTGTTCCGCCAGCCAGTCCGCGGCCGCCTCCGGCTCTGCTGTTTCCATTTCCAGCCACAGCTCCGTTTGCCCGGCCCCGGGCACTCGATCGATCCACAACTGGTTCGCCCCGAAGGCGAACACAACATTGGGCGCAAACTGCGCCAGCACCGGCAGGCGCAGGGTCTCACGGTAGAACTGCACTGTGGCGTCATAGTGATGAGCTGGCACTTTCATGGCGATATTGCGACCGCCCTCGAACGCGGGTTGAGCAGGCATGATCTGTCTCCGGTTTGGCATGACCCGGACAGCATCGCATGGGCATACCCATAATTCAACCATATGGTTTAATATAAACCAATCACCTCGCATCATAGTCCTCGCCTATGGCAACGATTGGCGAATTACTCTCCCCGCAGGATTTACCTCAACCAAGGTCCAGCCTCTAGCCTGCTCCCGATCACCTGAACAGAAGGAGCCTTGCATGACCGCCGTGAACCTCTCTGCCTACCTTGCCCGCATCGGCTACACCGGCCCGCTGGATGCCTCTCTGGAAACGCTCGCCGCATTGCACTGGCAGCACGTCAACCGGATTCCGTTCGAGAACCTGAACCCGCTGATGGGCCAGCCCGTTTCACTGACGCTGCGCGATCTGGAGAAAAAGCTGGTGGCACAGCAGCGCGGTGGCTACTGCCATGAACATGCTTTGCTGTTTGCCCAGGTGCTGCGGCAGTTGGGCTTTTCAGTGCGACCGCTCCTGGCCCGTGTGCTCTGGGGCCAGCCTGAAGACGCCAGGACTGCCGCCTCCCATCTGCTTCTCTGTGTCACCCTGGCCGGAGAAGATTATCTCGTCGATACCGCCTTTGGCGCACTCACCGGCGTCGCTCCGCTACGACTGCACGACAGCGCCCTGCAACTGACCCGGCACGAGACCTTTCGTTTGCACCACCAGGGCGAAGTCCACACCCTGGAAGCGTTGGAAAGCGCACAATGGCGCGCCATGTACCGCTTCGCCCTGCACACTGCATGGCCCGCCGAGTATGAAATGGCCAACTGGTACACCTCGACTCACCCGGCTTCGCCCTTCACCCACCAGTTGATGGTCAGCCGTGTCGACGGCCCGATACGACACATCCTGCACAACGACCGCTACACCCAGCGTCACGCCGACGGGCGCATCGAGCGACACTTGCTTGGCAGCGCGGAGGCCGTTGTTCAGGTACTGGATGCCGTCATAGGCATCCGGATCACAGATCGCACTGCGCTGACCCGGCGCCTCGGCGAAGTGATACGGCAACAGCTTTCCGCACGCCTCCCATCACATCTTACGGCGCCTGCAGGAAGCCAGGCGGCCTGAACAGATGATTCACAAACGCCGCCTGAACCTGAACAGATGACATCAGAAGAACGCCATGAGCGCCATGGGATGAACAGATAGAAATAGCCATGGCCAGAAAATGAACCAGAAGAAAAACAGGTAAAAAAAGGCGTTGCCCGCCTCGTTGAGGCTGCGAATAATCGAAGGGCTAAAAAACGGCACCGATAACAGAAGACCGTTCAATCCAGCCTGGGGAATTCGGGGCACTTGATGAAGTGTTTAACTGTAGCGCATGCGGGCTGCGATCCGGCCACCGTGGAAAAACTGACGCTGGCCGCACGGCTGTTCCGCGAACGCGATCTGGAGCTGCAGGTCATGCCGTGGCAAGACACTGGCGCTGATATCGTGATTACCTGCCCGGCTGACCCGTTCGGATTAAAGATTACCGACCTGGCCCGGCAACGGTGCCTGCCGCTATTGACCGTCAGCCTCTCGGAAGATTACTGCCTGGATCACTCATTGAGCGTCGGACGCCGGCGCCCGGCCTTTGATTACTTTCTTGCGCTGGAGCAACTGATGGATAGCCACCATCCCATTACGGATAGTGGCTCGAGTCATGCCATTCACCCCACTCGATTATAAATAATCGGACAATTTCATTTTATATCAACAACTTATAAAACATCTTGCATTCGATGCCATGAAAACTACCATGCTCAGATCAAGAAGGTAAACATTGCTTGCCCTGGTGCCGGGCAATAGCCTCTTCCAGCGTCTCGCCGGGCTGCCATCCGTACAGGTCACGGACACTCTTTGTCCTAGCATGGCCGGGGGGCTTGAATTCGTAGCCGGCGGCGGCAAGTTCCGCCGCCACATCCTCGGTGAGGAAAAACGGCTCGGTCTGGTCTTGATACGACCTCGTCATGCAGCTTCCTCCAAGCGGTCATCTTTACTGGCAACAGCCAGCGCATCAGTTCGTCGTGCTTCAGGCTCCAGTCGAAGGGCTTGAAGGCTCCTTGCCCCTTTACTTTTCAACAGTCTAATGTGCCACCAATTCTATCCGGGCGGCACTCTGGTTCAACTGATGGCAAAAGTTGAAAGAGAATGCCCATTTTTCAGCAAAACCATCTTGTTCCGTGCTTTGATGGCGCACAAATGCAGCTAGATGCAGGTGGTTTTCTGAAGACTAATCCTCATGCCGAAAATTCACAAAAAGGCTCCGCAACTGAACGTCTACATCAAATGCTTTTGCCCCAATATCTGATATAGCCGCCACATCCGCAGAAGAGCTGTTATCAGATGCATAATAATACACATCCAGAGAGGCTCGCTTCAATTGATTTTTAAATTTATCCAGCCAAGCAAGCTTGCTAGCAAAAAACACCACCCTCCTAGAGAGATATATTCTTGCCAAAACGGAGGGTATAAACTCCTTCTTGTCAAAATCGACTACAGGATTACCTATCGACAGCAAATTAGGTTTTCCCTGGCGTTTAGCTGACGATATCTTTTTTACAGATGCATAGATTCCGGATGGCAGAACACAGCCACAAACCAGGCCCTTAGCGGAAAGCTCAAAAGCAAGTTTTTTCTCAAAAGCCGTCCCACCTAACAAAACACTTCGTTTTTCGAAAGCGCAAAAATCAACAAATCTACGTATAGCCTCAATTTCGTTCATCTCCGGCCTGCTACTGCAAACAACCGAATAATCGTATACGAATTGCTTTTGTTCTTTTGGATAGTAATACAAATCTTTCTTAGTGTATTTGCACAATTTCTTTGGATATTCGTCAGACTCGAACTTTATAACTCCAGCCCCCACCAAACCAAGAAGACTCTCGTAATCAGAAGATGGCTCCTTGACGCGGCCAGCCTTCACTGAATCAGAAGGTTCAAAGACATATATCCGTGCAGGCGAACTTTGCAATCTTTCACTAATCATGGATCGCACTCTGTCCCAATTCAACCCACCATGGCCGCACCCCAATGCCGGGAGTGTAACTACTTTCCCACTTTTATCTTTAAGATAAACAGAAAGCCATTTCAATCCATCATCAATATAATGATACTCAGATGGATTTTTCCAATTATCTTTGGTGGGGAAATTTATGATCTCAACCTCCTTCGAGATCATGTCTTTTTGAATCCAGACGGAAGGAAATCCAGGTCGAATAGTCCCTGAACGACACTTCTCCACATAGTCGTCAAACATTTCAGGAAATCTTTTCTTGAATGCAAGCGCGACACCAGCGCCCATCACGCCAACACAGTTGACTGTGTTAACCATGATGTCTGCATCAAATTCGAAAAAATCTCCAGAAACAAACTCTATCATAAAGCGTTACCTTGCAATCTTTGGAGCACTTCATTCCTCAGGCCGTCAATCCCATCAGAAACCTGCGCCAACCAAATTTGATTCAAAGAACCAATATCAGCCTTGCTCAAGGCCACCAACATATTGATATCTTCAGGAGAGGTAACTATATCGAACAACTGACTTTTGTTCCTTCCTTTAGCCACGATTTCACCCAATAAATCATCATACGTAACCAGCATCACAATCTTTCGAACAAGATCGGATGGTAGGACGGGTAAATCCTCTATCAAAATTCGCTTCAACATGGGCAGGGACTTTTTGGGATGCTCCCCATCAGCTCTATCCATGAAGTTATTTGGCCAGCGAGTTTTCGGCCCCTTGCCTATATCGTGAAGATAAGCTGCGATCTCTAAGACCTCACGATGAATAGCGTCCAACTGACCATATTCAGGTGAGTTCACTACAAGACCTGCAACGCGCCGAGAATGAGCACCGACATCTTCATTATGAGGGCCGTAGTTCGCACCTAGTCCATCAATTTCATCGAGTTCTTTGATGGAAGCGAAGTTGGCGCGGACAGCATGTAAGGCCTCTCCTAAACTCTGGAATTTTGGTACCAGCTGCCTTGGAAACGAGACCACATCAGAAACCACCTCATCGCATGAGCGCTTTAGAAAGTAAGGCCCCGTAACCAAAGAGGCTCCCCAATTTCCGGGCTCGCAATAATAATGCTGAAAATCTCCCTCAACCACATTTGGCGCAACAATTCCTTTGCTCTGAAAAATCTGTCTCACGCAATCAGATATACTGCGATTCCATGTAATTATCTGATTAACATCGCTCAACGGGACATGATCTGGCAGCAAAAGCTCCGCCATTTTTCGATGCTTCTGATCATCGTCATCGTATCTCCATCGATTGTTATCGATCGTTGGCCAATCTAGTAAATCAAGCTGATGGGATTGATTGTTTCCAGGAAAAAAATTTGGAGGAATATCCGTATTTGCTGATGCATTCGTAAAATATGCACCGGGCCTTGCATCCAACAATATTATCGGAACTGAAAAGTAAATAATGAACTGCTGATCCACATTCTTCTTATGAAGAACCGCCAGTTGCATAGGAGTTTTCTTGGCGAAATAAAATGGCACATAATCGTGAACGCAACGACCGTTTGTACCAGGTATTTGCATCTGCGCCCGACGCCTCTGTATACCCTCTTCCGCGACGTTAACGTGCATTATGCCGCGAGCAATTTTCTGATTGGTCGAAAAAATCCCGTTATCAATTATTGACTCAAGATTCTCTAGCGACGTAAAGTGATATGCATTGCGAAACCTGTGATGAGCAGGAACTGCCATTTCTCTCCCCTCTTAATAGGCTGTCAATAAAGCATCAACTCAACTTTTTTAATTTTGCAACGCGAGCCACAACCTTACGGTTTGGGTTTTCGGTGCGATTACTTGTCGAAGCATTACGTTTCGTCCTCATTGGCGCGGCGCGATGACGCCAACGTGTTTGTAAAGAGTGGTGCGTGACACTCCATAGCGGCGGGCCACGTCTGCCACCTGAATGTCCGGGTTGCGCAATAGCACCTTGATTTCCCGCACCTGCTGCTCGTCCAGCTTCGGCTTGCGGCCACCAGCCCGGCCACGAGCACGAGCGGCAGCTAGCCCGGCCTGTGTGCGTTCACGGATCAAGTTCCGCTCAAAATCTGCCAGTGCGGCGAACACATGGAAAACCAGCCTGCCCGCTGCGCTGTCCGTCTCAATCTTTTCGGTCAAGCTCTCGAAGCCGACGCCGCGCTGTTCCAGCTCGGCCACGATCTGCACCAAATCTGGCAGGCTACGCCCGAGTCGATCCAGTCGCCAGACCACGAGGGTGTCCCCCGCCCGCAACGCCTTTCGACATTGCTCAAGCTCCGGGCGGATAGTCGACTTCCCGCTGGCTGCTTCCTCGTAGATGACACTGCAACCAGCTTTCGTCAGTGCGTCCCGCTGCAAGTCAAGGTGCTGGTCATTCGTCGAAACGCGGGCATAGCCGATGCGTTGTTTCATTGACAGTACCAAAACATAGAAAAATTGACGACAATCTTAACACTCACCAGGCGTCGAGGACAGGCTGAATGGGTGTCGTTTTCAGAAGACGGCTGCACTGAACGTCAGAAGCCGACTGCACTATAGCAGCGGAGGGGTTGGATCCATCAGGCAACGACGGGCTGCTGCCGGCCATCAGCGGACGCAGGGAGGACTTTCCGCAACCGGCCGTTCGATGCGGCACCGATGGCCTTCGCGCAGGGGTAGTGAATCCGCCAGGATTGACTTGCGCTGCCCTACCTCTCACTAGTGAGGGGCGGCAGCGCATCAAGCGGTGAGCGCACTCCGGCACCGCCAACTTTCAGCACATGCGTGTAAATCATCGTCGTAGAGACGTCGGAATGGCCGAGCAGATCCTGCACGGTTCGAATGTCGTAACCGCTGCGGAGCAAGGCCGTCGCGAACGAGTGGCGGAGGGTGTGCGGTGTGGCGGGCTTCGTGATGCCTGCTTGTTCTACGGCACGTTTGAAGGCGCGCTGAAAGGTCTGGTCATACATGTGATGGCGACGCACGACACCGCTCCGTGGATCGGTCGAATGCGTGTGCTGCGCAAAAACCCAGAACCACGGCCAGGAATGCCCGGCGCGCGGATACTTCCGCTCAAGGGCGTCGGGAAGCGCAACGCCGCTGCGGCCCTCGGCCTGGTCCTTCAGCCACCATGCCCGTGCACGCGACAGCTGCTCGCGCAGGCTGGGTGCCAAGCTCTCGGGTAACATCAAGGCCCGATCCTTGGAGCCCTTGCCCTCCCGCACGATGATCGTGCCGTGATCGAAATCCAGATCCTTGACCCGCAGTTGCAAACCCTCACTGATCCGCATGCCCGTTCCATACAGAAGCTGGGCGAACAAACGATGCTCGCCTTCCAGAAAACCGAGGATGCGAACCACTTCATCCGGGGTCAGCACCACCGGCAAGCGCCGCGACGGCCGAGGTCTTCCGATCTCCTGAAGCCAGGGCAGATCCGTGCACAGCACCTTGCCGTAGAAGAACAGCAAGGCCGCCAATGCCTGACGATGCGTGGAGACCGAAACCTTGCGCTCGTTCGCCAGCCAGGACAGAAATGCCTCGACTTCGCTGCTGCCCAAGGTTGCCGGGTGACGCACACCGTGGAAACGGATGAAGGCACGAACCCAGTGGACATAAGCCTGTTCGGTTCGTAAGCTGTAATGCAAGTAGCGTATGCGCTCACGCAACTGGTCCAGAACCTTGACCGAACGCAGCGGTGGTAACGGCGCAGTGGCGGTTTTCATGGCTTGTTATGACTGTTTTTTTGTACAGTCTATGCCTCGGGCATCCAAGCAGCAAGCGCGTTACGCCGTGGGTCGATGTTTGATGTTATGGAGCAGCAACGATGTTACGCAGCAGGGCAGTCGCCCTAAAACAAAGTTAGGCCTATTTGTTCAGAGCTTTAAAAATTGGCTTCGGTCAGGAAAAGCAAAAAACAACGTTTTTGCAGAAGTTTTTCACGGTATTGGCTTCTTCAGCACAAGGCGCGCATTTTTCTGGTTGTGTCTCAAGAAACATTCTCGGCCAAATGCGCGCCAGAACATCCTTGGCTTCGTTCAAGGTCGCGGGTTGAAAACCTCCGTTCTTGCACAGGTTTAAACCCATCGCTTCGGTCAGGTTGTTGTTTCGGTGCACCAGTTTTTGCAGTCAGAAATTCGATTGTTCCTGGTCAGTTTGCTGCGGCGCAAAGCGCTGGTATTCTTGCGAAAAGCACTGGCCTAACCCATCAATCAACAGGGACGGTCCAAAGCTAGCGCTTTGTCCCGCCCCTTATTTCAAACGTTAGACATCATGAGTAACGCAGTACCCGCCGAGATTTCGGTACAGCTATCACTGGCTCTCAACGCCATCGAGCGTCATCTGGAATCAACGTTGCTGGCCGTGCATTTGTACGGCTCTGCACTGGACGGTGGCCTGAAGCCATACAGTGATATTGATTTGCTGGTTACTGTGGCTGCACAGCTCGATGAGACTGTCCGACAAGCCCTGGTCGTAGATCTCTTGGAAATTTCTGCCTCCCCTGGCCAAAGTGAGGCTCTCCGCGCCTTGGAAGTTACCATCGTCGTGCATGGTGATGTTGTCCCTTGGCGTTATCCGGCCAGACGGGAACTGCAATTCGGGGAGTGGCAGCGTAAGGACATTCTTGCGGGCATCTTCGAGCCCGCCACAACCGATGTTGATCTGGCTATTCTGCTAACTAAAGTAAGGCAGCATAGCCTTGCATTGGCAGGTTCGGCCGCAGAGGATTTCTTTAACCCAGTTCCGGAAGGCGATCTATTCAAGGCATTGAGCGACACTCTGAAACTATGGAATTCGCAGCCGGATTGGGAAGGCGATGAGCGGAATGTAGTGCTTACCTTGTCTCGCATTTGGTACAGCGCAGCAACCGGCAAGATCGCACCGAAGGATATCGTTGCCAACTGGGCAATTGAGCGTCTGCCAGATCAACATAAGCCCGTACTGCTTGAAGCCCGGCAGGCTTATCTTGGACAAGGAGAAGATTGCTTGGCCTCACGCGCGGATCAGTTGGCGGCGTTCGTTCACTTCGTGAAACATGAAGCCACTAAATTGCTTGGTGCCATGCCAGTGATGTCTAACAATTCATTCAAGCCGAACCCGCTTCGCGGGTCGGCTTAATTCAGGTGTTGAACGACAGCTTTCCCAAAAGCTCTACGGCTGCTCTGGGTCGACACCGGTAATCGGATCGTTGCCGCACTGAACAGCGCCCCGTTCCAGGTCGCCTCCATTTATGCGGCTGAACCGAGGGAGAGCAGCTTTACGCCGTCTGGCCGCAGTTCGCCCTTGGGCGACACGTGCCGGTAGAGCGTCTGCCGGGTAATCCCGAGTTCTTCGCAGAGATCGCCCACCTTGGTTTCCGGTTGCCCCATGCTGGCCATCGCCAGGCGTAGCTTGGCGGCGGTCATCTTGAAGGGGCGCCCCCCTTTCCTGCCGCGAGCGCGCGCCGAGATAAGTCCAGCGACTGTTCGCTCGGAAATCAACTCACGCTCGAACTCGGCCAGCGCGGCAAAAATACCGAACACAAGCTTGCCGGCGGCAGTCGTCGTGTCGACCGCCGCACCGTGACCGGTCAGGACCTTCAGGCCCACGCTACGCGCAGTTAGGTCGTGCACGGTGTTGATCAGGTGGCGCAGATCACGGCCAAGCCGATCGAGCTTCCACACGATCAGCGTGTCCCCTTCACGAAGCGCCTTCAGGCAAGCAGCCAACCCTGGGCGATCATCGCGCCTGCCCGAGGCCAGATCCTCGTAAAGGTGCGCAAGGCTCACACCAGCGGCGATGAGCGCATCGCGTTGCAAATTGGTGGACTGGGATCCGTCCGCCTTCGATACCCGCATGTAGCCGATCAGCACCTTTTCACCCGTCACGTATACGTTCGATTATGTGACAGTGTGAGCCGGAAAGCTCTATCCGTCAAAATTTGTCACTTAACCCGTCATTTTGTTTAAGACATGCAAAGGGTGCATCAGGCAGGTAATGTGACAGAAATTCCGGCGGGATGCCTTCCTTCACGAAGGTGGCGCGCAACCGTTCCAAGGAAGCGGGATCGCGCCGACCATAGGAAGCCAACGCGAACAGCGAGCGTGCCGTCTCGGGGTTGTGTCGCGCTTCAATGATGGCCTCGTCGATGGCCTGGACTGCACGCTGCCAGTGATTGATGGGCTCGGGCTTCGGCGCTTTCGTCGGCAGGCCACTGGTGAACCCGGTTTGGGGCTCGGACCAGAATAGCTTTGCCTGCTCGCCTGGCGGGCTGATGTCCCTCACCTCAATCAAGCTGATTGCCGTTGCCGCCGCCTCCAGCATCTGTAACCGTACTATCGGATTCAGGGTTTCATACGGTCGCCACAGACTTTGCCCAGCACGCAGCGGATGCCCGCAGCCTTCCCAGACTTGGCGGGGATACCCCGCGCAGGTTCCGCACGCGGAAAGCGGGGTGTTCAGCTCATCGAGCAGCGTGCGAAGAAGTCGAAACCACAATCCGGCGTGGATGCGTCGGCGCGGCAGCTCCACGTGACCGGTTGTCAGTGCCTGCCAGGTACGCTGGTCCATCGCCGCAATCGCGTCGCTGGCGGTGCGCGGTTCGGCGTCGGCGTTCTCCCAGCCGAGAAACCGCCCTGGCACGCCCCAATAGGATTCCAGCCAGCAGCCATGCAGCGGGCAGCTCAGCATCAGGGGCAGCTTCCACGCGAGCAGTACGGCTTGGTTCTCCGGATCGCTCAGGCAGAGCGGACAGGCGCGGTTTATCGGCTGGCTGGGCAGCCAGGCACGCCAGCTCGTGATGGATCGCGTCTTACGGCGGAGTCTTGGCAGCAACACCGAGAGCTGAAACGCATAGGTTTCCAAGGCGTCTGGAATCTGGTCATCAAGGCTGTCCAGTAGCCAAGGCACCCATCCGGCGAAACTCATACAGCGCAGCCGGTCCAGCTCGATGCCGCTCCGCTGGGAAAGCAACGCCAGCAGCGAGAGTGGTGGCGCGGTGTCCAGGTCATCGACCTGGCCGTGACCAAGATCGTGCTCCAGCAGGTCGGGCTCCTCCATGTGATAGCAAAGGGCCACGCGGTTGAGCCATGAGGACAGCGCCTCGCCTTCTTTCGGGGCGGGATGCAGCGGCCAGCGCGGCGCAGGCTTCACATCAGTTCCCGCTCGAATTGCCGCCGCCGCTCGCTGGGTCCGGTGTAAACGGCCATGCTGAGTGTGCGATGGTTGATCGCTTCCTCGCCGCTCTCCACGGCGACGATGGCCGCCGCCATCAGCAAGTGCGCCAGTTCCCCTATGGTGCCCTCGCTGCGTGTGAGCAGGTAGCGAGCCATGTCCAGCGTGGCAATTGGGGAAGGCCGGCGCAGCGGGAGCGAAGCGGCGAAGCTGGCCAGCAGTGAGCAGCAATCGTCGTTGGCCTCCCATACCGGCAGCATCATCGGCTCGAAGCGATTTTCCAACTGGTCATCGGAGCGGATGGCTAGGTAGGCGTCGCGCGTGCCTACCCCAACCAACGGGATGCGCAGTTCGTTGCCGAGGAAGCGCAGCAGGTTGAGGAATTCCCGGCGGTTGACGCTGTTGCCGGCCAGCACGTTGTGCAGCTCGTCGATCACCAGCATGCGCACGCCGACCTTGCGCAGCAGTGCCAGAGCCAGTTGCTCCATTTCCGGCAACCGTGGGCGTGGGCGCAGCGGCGCGCCCATCGCGGCGAGCAGCGCGACGTAGAAGCGGATCACGGACGGCTCGGACGGCATCTGCACGACCAACACCGGGATGTGCTCCTGGTCGGCGTCGGAGCTGGCCGGGTGGGTGCGGCGGAACTTCTCGACGATCATCGACTTGCCATTGTTGGTCGGGCCAACCAGCAGCAGGTTGGGCATGCGTTGCTTGTTTGGCCACGCATAAAGGGCTTCCAGCCGGTTCAGCGCCTCGACTGCGCGCGGATAGCCGATCCAGCGGTCGGCGCGAAGGCGCTGGATGCGCTCGTCCGCCGGAAGACGGGCCAAGCCCTGGGCCGCCGGCAGCAGGTGGGACAGGTCGATGATGGGATATTCGTCCACGGCTACCACTCCTCAATCTGGTCGAACGGTTTGGCGGGTGGCAAGTTGTCTGCCTGCGGGTCGGCAATATCCGTATCCGGCGGAACGGGCTTGTCCGGCCGAGCTGATGTCTTGAGGTGCTGGCGGCGATCCGCGTCACGCCGCGCCTTGCGTGTGGCCTTCTGCGCGCTGGTCACAATCTCACGCATCTGGCCGATCATGCGGAACAGCGCCGACTCATCCACCTGTTCGCGCCCTTGCTGCCGCAGTTTCGCCAGCGCCTGCCGTTGTTCCCAGAGGGTGACAGCCGGATGCGACAAGGTACGGTAGGGAATTTCCAGGTAATGCTGTCCCTCCGGTTCCAGGACCCAGATACGGCTGATGTCGCGCGGATCGCGCCGGATCAGAAAGGACGGCCAGCGTTCACGCCGTGCAATCCACGGCTTGAGCGCATCGGCGTAGTAGTGGATGTGGTCGATGACAAAGCCGGTGCGGGTCAGCGTGCGCCGGAGGATCGGCAGAAAATCGACCAGGAACGAAGTAGCGCGTGTGACGACGGCCGGTACGCCGACACGCGCCACGGCCTCGGCCCAGCGCGCGGCCGGCGGTTGGAGCAGGCCGTTGTGCACCGAACCGTGGTAGGTGCCGACCGCCAATGTGAGCCAGCGCTCTAGCTCGCGCAGCGTCAGGGCGGCCTTGTTTTCGGAATCGTAGTCGCCGCGCTGGTCAGGGTTGGAGAAGGTCGTTCCCGGCAGTTCGTCGTGAATCATCTGCATCGCCGTGCCGATGATCCGTTCCACGATGCCGCCATAGTGCGGCTGTCCCAGCGGGCGATAGTCCAGCCGGATGCCATGCTGCTCGCAACCCCGGCGCAGGGCCTCGCTCTTGAACTCGGCCGCGTTGTCTAGGTAGAGCAGCAAGGGCTTGCCGCTCATCTGCCAATCCATTTCCACGTTCAGTCCTTCCAGCCAAGGGCGCTTGTCGCAGGCGACATGCACGAGGCACAGGCCAACCGAAACGGCAGACGGCGCTTCCAGCGTGACGACCATGCCGAGCACGCAGCGGGTGAACACGTCGATGGCGAGGGTCAGGTACGGGCGGCCAATAGGTTGCCGGTCGCGGTCATCGACCACGATCAGGTCGATGACCGTATGGTCTATCTGCACCTGCTCCAGCGGCGCGGTCACGGCAGGAGGCTCGCCGCCCACACCTTGTAGGTCACGAGCGGCATCCTGGCCTTCCCGCCGGCGGATGACCTTGCGCGGGTCAAGGCTAGCGATCCGTAAGGCCACGGTATTGCGCGCCGGCACTCGCAGTTTTTGAGCCTTGCACACCTGAGTGACTTCGCGGTGAAAGGCCGCTAGGCTGCGCTTCTGCTTGGTCAGGAACCGCTTTTGCAGTAGCTCGTGGATGACGCGCTCGACCGGTTCCGGCAAGCGCCCCTTACCTTTACCTCCACCGGACTGGCCGGGCACCAGATCCGTCACGAGGCCGCTGCCTTGCCGGGCACGCCGGATCAGAACGTATACCTGGCGCCGAGACAAGCCCAGCGCCTGAGCCGCCATATCGGCCGCTTCGTGCCCGACCGTCTCCGACTGCGCCAACGGACTGATGATCTCCGCACGACGGCGCGCACGCTCCCAAGCCTCATCAGGCAGAGTGGCCACGCCTTGTTCTGGAATCCGTGGGGTGTCCGTCGCCATGCTCACCTCGCTTTGGTGCACACGAGTATTGAGCATAGTCGAGATTGGTGCAGATCACTTCTGATATTGAACTGTCAGGAGCTGGCTGCACAACAGCCATTACGCCCAATCAACTGGTGCAGTCGTCTTCTGAAAATGACATGAATGGGCGATCTTTCAAGTTGTCCAGAAAACGACCGTTTTATGAACAACGATCTGGCGCCGATCTGAGATAGGAGATAGAGGATGACCATGAAATCTGTGAACGCCGCCGTGCCAGCGAACGTGAAGGCCGAAGCGGTGGCCGTCCTAGCCGCTCGCGGCATCAGCATGGCAGCCTTCGTCCGCGAGCTGCTGGCCCGCGTGGCCGCCCGCGATGCTGAAACGCTGGCCTGGCTCGATGAGGCACGCCGGTGACCGACCCGAAGCAACTGGAAAACTGGCTGCATGAGAAGGCAGGCCCGGCCTATGACGCCTTGAAGGCTGACCTGACCCGCGCCGTCACGCCTGACCAGGTGCGCCACACTCTGGCCGAGCTGCTGACCGAAGCCGAGGCCGCCGGCGTGTACCCATTGCCGAGGGAAGAACGCGAATGGGTGGATGCTCCCGCCGTAGGCCGTGAACTGACGCCTTTCGACCCATCCGAGGAGCTGACGACGACCGAGGCGATCAGCGCCTTCCTGGCCGAAGCCGAGGCCACGGCTGATCCGGCCTATATCGAGCACGCCCGCGAAGTCGCGGCGCGGGCGAGGGCCATGCACGGCATCGAGTAGGAGGAGCTGGCCACCATCGCCATTCCTGGCGGTGCTGCAGCTCGACGTGCGCGACTTGGTGCGCTGGATCTCATCGCTAGAAACGACGATGCGAGATCCACGCCAAGGAGAAGGCCAGAGCGGCCGTCATCGTCCGATCTGGCGATGCTCGAGCACGCCGGCGCGCATCGCCGTCTTTGACGATGCAGGCCCGAAAATGGCAAGGGCGGCCATCGGCCGCCCTTGCTGTTCCTGGTGCGCGTGCCTACGCGGCGCGGAGTGACTGCCGCACCGCGTCCAGGGCCTCGCGGAAGTCAGCAGGCGTCGCCTGCCCCGTCTCGGCCTGGTAGAACACGACCATGAAAGCGTTTGCCACGGCCTCGGCGAGCGGCCCGAGCTGCCGCGCTGTGTCCTGGTCGAGCCAGTCGAGCGCGGCGAGCTGCACGGCTGCATGATGAACTGCCTGCGTTGCATTGGTAGGATTCAGAGTTGCCATGATTCACCTCTCTAACAGGTGGGTTTGTGGAAGTGTCGGCCGGCCCCACGCCGGCCGGCGCGCTTATCGGCTGCCGCTGCTGTAGAAGCCGGCGGCCTCGGCCAGCGGCGTACTTCTCGCGCTGCCACCGCTGTAGTTGCTGGCGTTGCCGCTCACCTTGGCAGCCGGCCTGGCGGCCTCGATGGTGGCCGAGGCAGGCCGATTCACGAAGGCGGTGACTTCCGCCTCGCGGCCGGCATCGGTCGATTGGTCGCCGACCGGCTCAAACTCCACCGCCTGCGCCTGGCGCTGCTCGGCAGCGGCAACGTCCAGGCAGTCGAAAAATCCTCTCTGCGTCATCGTCATACCTCCTTGTCGCGGTTGGCGAATGCGGCCACTTCATCGTCAGGATCAGCAGCGCCCGAATCGGCACCTGCCAAGCTGTTGCCGCCGAAGCTGGGCACATCCTCGGCCGCCTGGTCCGTCTGGCTGCTCGCCCGGATCGCGGCAGCGATCTTCCCGCCCGTGGTGTCGGCGATGCGTTCGGCGGCGGCGTCGCGGATGCTGGCCGCCTTGGCCTTCGCAACGTCGCCAATGCCTTGCGCCAGGTTCGCAGCCGTCGCAGCGAGAAGGCTTCCCGCACCTTGGCCGGCTTGGCCGCCAGCGTCGCCGCCTCCGCTGGCCTTCGAGCTGGAGCCGGCTTTGTCGCCGCCCCTCGATTCGCCGCCGCTGCTGCCCGAACTGCTGGAGCTTCCCGAGCTGTAGAAGCCGGCCGCCTGGCCGAGCGGCGTACTTGTGCCGGCACTGGAACTGCCGCCACCGACGCCCGCTGCCTGCGCGAACGATCCAGCATCGGAATCACCACCAGCACCGCCACCAAACATGGGCATTCCGCCCGATTCGCCACCGGCGCTAGTCCCTGCTTTCTCGAACGCTGCCTTAATCGCCGACATGCCGCCGGCGGCCGAGGCTGCACCGCCCATCACGGCCGCTCCAGCCACGCTTGCGGCTCCGGCGGCCATGCTCGCCGCGCCCATCGCCGCACCGATGGCGGCACCTGCACCGAAGTTGCCGATGCCACCAGCGCCACCGATACCCGAGCCGGTGATGATGCCAGCGACAAGCGGGGGCACACGATTGACCAGCATGAGCAACGCCACGCAGAAAACCAGCATCACGCCCAGCTCTTCAAAGTTCAGGGTGCCGGTGTTCATCCTGGCGTAGAAGCTGGAAAGTAGGTCGTTCCCGATGCCAACCAGGAGCACCATCGTCATGATCTGCACGGCCACGCCCAGCACGGTCTTGTAGTAGTTGATCGCCATGTCGGACGTCCAACGCGAGCCGCCGAAACCGAGGAAGAAGATGCCGGCGTACATCAGCAGCCAGCCCGACACGAGCAACAGCAGCATATTCACGGCGACAACGGCCAGCAGGATCAGGATGCCAACGCTCAAGGCCACACCGATGAAGCTATCCACAGGCGACCAGATCGACGAGTTCCTGAATGCCTGCTTCAAGATCATGAAGCCAATATCCACGATGCCCGAGGGTGTCACCGATGCCACCCCGGACGCCTGCTCACCGAGCCGGGCCAGTGACTGGATGATCGAGTTGGCGAAGGTCGGGCCATAGCGCAACAGCCAGAGGAAGAAGCCGAAGAACAGGATGAACCTGATGAACTCGGCGAAGAACTCGCCAATGTCGGCCTTGCGCAAGGCCATGAAGCCGAACGTGAAAACCAGCGAGATCGTGCCCAGCGTCCAGAACAGGAACATCGCGGCATTCATCACCACCGTCTGCCAGGACGTGGCCCGCGTGGCGAACTCTGTCACTACCTGGTCAAGCATCCCCTGGTTGGTGAGCTGGGCCGATGCGGCGGTGGAGTAAAGCGCGAGGGCGACACCGATCAGCGCCGCCTTATGCAGTGCTTTCATGGCTTCGCCTCCTTCTGGTCTTTCGGGTCGGCCAGTTCGAGCCAGTTCATGGGCTTCTCGGTCGGCGCGATGCCGCCGGCGGCCGGCGACCGGCGCGAGCACAGCCCGGCGAATTTCTCGCGCGTGGCCCTGTCCTCGATCTTCTTGATCGCCTCAATCTGGCAATTGGTGTCATTGACCTCGGGCATGGGCGGGATGGCCGGCTTGTTGTCGCAGCCAGCCACCAGCACCACCACGAGGCCGGCAAGCAGCATCGTTTTCTTCATGGTGCAGGGCCTCCGTCAGCGGGTCAGTTCAAGCCAGTTTCTCGGGTTGGCCGTGCGCTCGATCCTGGATTCCCGAGAAGTCGCGCCGGCGGCCTGCTGTTGCGCCTCAAGGTCGGCCTGCGCCTGCATCCTGGCGGTCGCGGCGTTCTGCTGCGCGATCAGCAGGCCACGGATTTGCAGGAGCTGGTTTGCCTGGTTGGCGGCGAGCTGATTGGCGAAGCCGATGGCCTGCATCCGGCCGGTAGCACCCTGCGCTGCCGACTGGAGCCGTTCGAGCTGACGAGCGTCAGCGGTAAGGTTGCGCTGCTGTTGCTCCAGGCCCTTGAAAAGCGCGTCATTCGCCTTCTTCTGGCTCTCGCTTGCCAGGCTGCGGTTTTGCTCCATAGCGGCGCGCTCGGCATCCGAGCACCCGGCGGCCGAGAAGCACGGCGAACCACGGTAGTAGGCCACGTCCTGGAACTTGCCCAGGTACGCATCGACGCTGCCGAGCTGATTCCTGTAGTAGTCCAGTGTGTTGACAGCATTCATCAGCCCGTTGATGGTGGACTGCGCCTGATCCCAGATATAGGCCGCCGGGGCCATGGTGTTTTGCAGCATGTTCTCGTACTGCTGCAATTGAGTCTGGTACTGCTCGATCTGCTTGAGCGTCTGCGCCACCGACTCGATAGCCGTCATGACGTTCTGAACCAGGTTACCGCCGTCGATGACGGGGATGCCGGCCTGCGCGGGCGTGATGATGATGCTGCCGGCCAGAGCGGCGGCGAGCGCGGTTTTAGCCGCTAAAAAACGGACGTGCTTCATGGTCGCAATCTCCATTCGATGAAAGAAAGGCAATGCCTTGACCAAGCTCGCGCTTGCCCACGGCAAGGTTTCATCGAAGAGCTACGCCACTAGCTAATCGGTATCGCCCTTGGCACTGAGGCCCGGGCTTCGGTGATTCTGTTCTCGGCCCTTACGGGGTGTCCCTGGCCTTATGCGTTCTCCCAAGAGTTGATAACGTCCGGGCCGGCGGCCTGGAAGGGGCTTGTGTCGCGTGCAGCACACGGTAATTTAGCTGCTAAAACTCTCAAGGTTCGGCCCTCGGCTGCACCACCGACTTCATGAGCCGGCTCATTTCGTCCTGGGTGGCCTCGATTCGACCCAGCAGGGCAAGGATCGTGGCATCGCCGAACCGGGCTGTGCGCGGATCGTCGGTCAGCCATAGCTTGAGCAATCCGCCCAGCCGGCCAAGGTCGCCATTCACTCGCACCAACTCGCGCACATAGTGGTAGTCCATGACACCCCTGACCTGGTAGCCCTGGCCTACGTCGCGCAGGTAGCGCGCCACGCTGATTCCCGCCATCTTGGCGTTCGCCTCAATCAGTTCGCGTTCTTCTGGAAGGCAGTACACCTTGATCGGTGGGCTGCCCTTCCTGGTGATTCGATTCTCGTCGCCCATTTGTCCTCCAACCGGCGGTAGCCGGCAGCCTCGCAGAGCAGGATGCACGTTGAGCGCCCCGCGCGAATAAGGGACAGTGAAGAAGGACAACCGGCTTGCCGGTGGGCCTACTTCACACATCCTGCCCGCCTTACGGCGTTGTTTTTGCCTCGTATGACTCATCGAATTTCGCGCTGTAACCGCACCATTGCTTCGCAACAGCGCGCCAGCAGCGGGAAAACCAACGGAAATTGCCAATGTCCATGTGCTTGCAGCGATCCAAGAGGCCGGTAACAGCGTTTCAGCCATGCGCTGGCAGCGATTGAGCATGAGACTTTGCTTACTCCGTGCCCTGACCCGTGGAGCCAGGCGGCGCATTGGTGATGTGCTGGCGAACGTATTTCAGGAACGTCTCATAGCGGAAAGGGATTCGCCCGATCTCGCGCATGTGCTCCCAGATGATCTTGAGCGCGTAGCCGGCCTCCATCGCTTCCTTCACGTCCGCGCGCGCCGCCATGAAAGCGGCCAGGTAGTCCCTGCGCTTTATCTGCGAGGTCTGCTGCTGAAGAGCGAGCCGTGCGGCCAGCTCGTCGGGATAGCTGCTTTCTGTCGTCGCCATGTCCGTAAACCTCCGTTATCAACTGAACTACTCCGAAGGTTACGGAGTGCCGGCCTACACAACATTCCAATAATTGGCCGAAATGGTTGACATGGAGCCGACGACACAGGCACGCCCATCGAAACAGGGATGGCAGCCCATTCAGCACGGAAGGTTGAACGCCAAGAGGGAGGCCGGGAGAATCCCCCGCCGCTCGGCCCCTCAAGTGTCAAAGAGTGGATCTCATCGTCAGAAGCGGCGATGCGAGATCCAGCGCCGGCGGCCGCCATCGTCGGAACTGGCGATAGTCGACCGTGGCCTGGACGTGGCCAGCCTCGCCGAAAATGACGATGCTGCAGCTCGACGTGCGCGCAAAAGAATGGCCGGCCTCATTGCGTGGCCGGGAATCGAATTGAACTGTTGTATGTTGTAGCGCGCTACAACATACAACGTACAACACCTGCCTATTGACACTTGAGGGGCGCAGCGTTTTAGCCGCTAAAAAGAACCGGCCGGAGCTGAACACCCTTCTGGCGTACAACTCGGCCGAAGGCCGACCATCGGCAAGGGCTTGGCGTCGCCCTAAAGGGCGGCGGCAAGTGCCGCGCCTCGTGGATGATCTTGGAAGATCATGGATGGAATTTGCGAACTAGCCGCAAGCCCGCGCCGTTGCTGTGTTTTCCGGCTTGAGGCGGGGAGCGTTGCTACGGGTGAAGGGGAACATTGCTACGGAGCTTGGGGAACGTTACTACGGGCTTCGGCCTGCCAATTTCCCACTTCCCTGCCGCATACTCGCTGACCTTCCAGCCCACGGTGGCAAGCTCGGCCAGAGCCTTGCGGGCCTTCTGGCGGCGCTTCTTCATGGCCTCGGCGTTCGCCTCGTCCGGCCAGACGTAACCGGAAAGGGTATCCAGCTCCACGCGCCCGGCTTTGCCCGGATCGATCCAGCCGCATAACCGTTGGTGAATCAGGCGGGCCGGGTCGGTCTGTAGCGCCCGCACCTCGGCCATCTCGATGCGGGTATACGGGCGCCTACCAAGAATCGCCTCTGCAATCTGGGGATTCAACGCGACGAATAGCCGTCCGTCCTCCTCGTCGAAGGCGTAGCTCATCAGGTGAAAAGACCTTTGCCTGTTCCCCTTGGTGACTACCACCGTCACGTTTGCCATGCGCAGCAAGCTCGCCTTGATCGCCCTGATATTGTCGCCGCCATCGGTCAAGCCGATTTCGCCTAGCAGGCTGGTCATACTCTCTCTCACGACCAGCGCATCCTGCCCTACCGCGTCGAACTTCGGCTCAAGGAATAGACGGAGTTGCTTCGGCAAATCCGCTGTTGGCTCTGGCGTCAGGATGATGCCCTTCGGCCCTCCAAGAGCCACAAGACCTTGCAGTAGCCGCATGTCATCAGCACCAAGAGGCTCGAAGCCGACGAACCGCGCTTGTTCATTTTCGGCGTAGTGATACGTCACATCGAGCTTGAGCTTCTTCCGTTCGCCGCGCTTGAGACTGCGGAACAAGCCGGGGACCAAGCAGTGCATTGGATCGTGCCTGGCATGGGTGAGGTCAAAAGCCATCGCCTCGCCTCCGACCATCACGTCTTTCCTCATTCCTGCACGCCTCATACAGCTCCACCGGTACCAGCACGCCGCCGGCGTGCCGCATGTACCAGCGATCAAGCGGCGTGGCGTCGTAGTTCTGCTTGCTGACGCCGAAACGCACGAAGTAGCCGCGCCGCTCATCGCCGATGGGCTGCCGATCATGGGCGCGGTCGCTGAGGCGCTTCGCCTCGTCCTCAGTCATGCGGGCGACGTAACCGCACCACCTGGCATTGTCGATCAGCGCGGACGCGCCACGCGCGGCCTGCTGCTGGTCGGTCTGCCCTTCGCGGGCGCTTCCCTTGCTGACGTGGTGCAGGTAGAGCACGGATGCGCCCGTGGTAGCCGCGACCTGCTCCAGCACGGCCACGAGGTGGGCCATGTTGCCGTTGCTGTTCTCATCGAGGGCGTGGATGCGGCTCAGGGTGTCCAGCACGATCAGCCTCGCCCCGGCGCTGTACTCGATGACGCGGCGCAAGTGAGCCTCGTCCATGACGTTCAGGCGCTTGCCCATGATCGGCTCAAGTGCAAGGTTCTCTGCGATGGCTTGGCGTGCTGCGTGTCCGAGGTGCTGGCCGATGGCGTGAATGCGCCGCACAAGCGCGGGCGGCGGGTCTTCCCCAGCCAGATAAACCACGCGCCCGGTGTGTGCGGGGGCCAGGCCCACGAGGTCGCCGCCGGCAACGCTGCATGCGATGCTCATGGCCGCTTCCAGTGCCCAGAAGCTCTTGCCCGTGGCCCCTGGGGCGACGAGCGCGCCGACGGTTCCCGCGAGGAAGCCCGGCCATATGAAGTCCAGCACCGGCGGTTCGCACTCGAACGCCGCCAGGACGTCAATCGCCACGGCTCAGTTCCCCGTTCCGTACAGGGACTCGTCGCTCAACACCTCGGCGATCTGCGAGGTTCGGAAGTAGACCCGCCGGCCGATCTTCAACCGAGCCTTGTTGATCCGCTGCGTCCACTCGTTCGTCGCGCGAAGGCTGATCCGCAATCCATCAGGCGATCGATCCAGGACAGAGGCGAGCTGCGCCATGCTCAGCAGCGGGCCAAAGCGTTGCAGCAGCGTGTCTTCTATCGTCATTGCGTAAACCTCCGTTATCAACTGAATTGCAACGAAGATTAGGCGCTATTGGGGGTTGTCTACATCTTATTAGTTGTCCAAAATGGTTGACATGAAAAACGATCCAACCATTGTCATCTGGGAAGGCTGCGATCCCACTGTCTCGGAAGCCATCGAGCAGTTTGAGGATCGCTGGCGGCCGTATTCCGCCTCCTCGCGGCGCTACCCCATCGTTGGGCTGTTACAGGAACTCATTGACCCCGCCGTGGCTGCGTACACGGCGACGCTGCCACAACGCTACTTGGGCCATATCCCCGGAGCAGGGACAGGGGTGGGCCTCAGCGGGATCATTCGACTGGTTGGACTTGATGCGATGGTTCGCATGCAGAGGCAGTTGCTGCGCCAGTTCATCAAAACGGAGGATAGGCAGACGCCAAGAGATCGGCGGTTTGTTGCGACACTGGAATCGTTGATTGGGCTTGTATGGGACTGCGCCTGCAAACGGCCGGTGAAGTCGAAGGTGCGCGACACCCGACTGAATGGCGAACGCCTCCAGGGGTTCTGCCGGTTCTGCGGATCACTCGCCGAGCTGACCTCATTCGCCGGTGGGAGCGATGATCCGAAGGCGGACGATCCAGAGGAAAAGCTTCGACTAAGCAGCCTGTATTGCCTGGATCACCGGCCTAAATTGCCGAGCGGCGCATGGAACCCTGTCTACAGACAAGCAAGGCGATCCCTCGCGCAATTCGACCTCGAACTGGCGAGACTCAACCAGCAATGCGCGAAGCCGGCCACTGCCCAAGTGAAATCGGGCGATCAACTGGTTGACAGCTACTTCTTCCACTATGTCGCGGGCCAGACCTTACAGCCGGCGGACAAGGCAGAGCTGCGCAATCAAGCACGGCTGATGGTGGACTCGAAGCTATCGGATCGCAAAAAGCAGATGCTGATGCTCCAGTGGTCTGGACTCAATCAGTCGGAGATTGCGCGAAAGCTCGGCATCGAGCGCCAAGCGGTATCGAAGGCGCTGGCGGCGATCCCCGCAATGTTCCGCTTGAGTACAAAGCCGCGCTCACGGCGTCAACCTAATTGACCAACTAATAGGACGAAACAATCCGCATTGCCAGGCACCATCAGGCACATGTTCGCAAGTGACTAAAAGAGGCCAGGGGATGCATGCAACGACAAGCAAGACGCTCATCAATCGGAAGAAGCTACTGGCGATGATCCCGCTGTCTGAGCGCACGATCTTCAACATGGAGCAGCGCGGGGAGTTTCCGCGCCGGATCGCACTCACCAGCCGAAACGTCGCCTGGGACTTGGCCGAGGTCGAGGGATGGATCGAGGCGCGGAAGTCGTCGGGCACTCAGGCCATGCGCCCTGGCTTCACTCCGTCTGCCGTGGCAGGCGGCTCTGCTGCCCCTTTTAGCGGCTAAAACGCTGCGCCCCTCAAGTGTCAATGAAACCCGAGGCCATGCCTCGATGCTCAGGGGGCGCTGCCTAACCTGCCTTCGTCTGGTTTACGCCTTCGGCCGTCTCAGCGTCCATTCGTCGATCATGTCCGCCCAGTCCTGCAACATCGCCGTGCGCTGCTCGCGGTACTCGGCCTTGTTGTAGACGGCCCTGACGCCTCTCTGCTCGTGTGCCAAGCACTTCTCGATCCAGTCCGTGTTGTAGCCGGCTTCATGCAGCAACGTGCTGGCCGTGCGCCGCAAGTCATGTGGCCCGAACTTGGCGAGCGACCTCCCTTCCTTCTGCGCCAGCCGATACGTCAGCGTCAGCACCTGGTTGAGCGTGGCGCTGCTCATGGGTAAGTCCGAGTCATACCGCGACGGAAGCACGTAGTCCGATCCCCCCGCGAAGGTTTTCAGGGCAATGAAGATGTCCAGCGCCTGCCGGGACAGGAACACCAGGTGCGGATTGCGCCGCTTCATCCGCTCCTTCGGGATCGTCCAAAGCGCGTCGCTGAAATTGATCTCGCTCCAGGTCGCGTTGGTAAGCTCGCTCTTGCGCACCATCGTCAACAGCAGCAGCTTGGCCGCAGCCCGAATGGATGGCGCTGTGCCGATGCGCTCCATGTACTGGTACATCAGGCCGATCTCTTCGGGCGTCAGCGCACGGTCGCGCGGCTCGAACTTGGCGATGGACGTTGGGCGCACCAGCTCGGCCGGGTTCTCGACCTTCTGGCCGCGCTCGATGGCCCAGCGAAAGACCTGGAGCACCACCTCGCGGACATGCACGGCTGTCGCCGGCGCGCCGCGCTCGACGATGGCATCGGTCAGCGCGCGCAGGTCTTCGTGGGTGATCTCCACCAGCTTCTGGTTGCTGAACTTCGGCTTCAGCTCGCGCTCGTAGACCGAGCGGCGCATGTCGCGGGTGGAGTCGGCCATCTGGTAGCCGCGCAGCCATTTTTCCGCCCAGGCCCCGAACGTCTCCGCGTCCTTGACTCGGGCCTTGTCCCGCGCCTTTTCCTTGGCCGGTGACTTCCCGGCCGCGATCATCTTCTTGGCCTCGCCCAAGCGCTCGCGGGCTTCCGCCAAGGTGATGCCGCCGACGCCGTAGCGGCCGAAGGTGATGGTCTCCTGCCTACCGTGGATCGAGTAGTTATAGCGGAACGAGATCGCTCCGGCGGCCGTAACGGCTACATAGAGGCCGTCACGGTCATTCACCTTGTAGAGCTTGTCCTTCGGCTTGAGGTTGCGCAGTTTGGTATCGGTCAACATGGTTCTCGCCCTGAGTCAGCTCAAATACCATGATCCGAAAACCAGCCCATCCTGGCGTAAAACAACAATAAAATCATTGCATTACGACAATTCGATACCATGAACACCCGCAAGGTGGCTGCATGGCATCGGCGACTTCTCATGGCATAGAAGCATTCAATGCCATCCATCATGCCATGAAAAAACGGTGCTTGGCGATGCCAAATGTTGCCAGGCGGCGCCGAACGAAATCACAAAAAAGCCCGCAGTGGCGCGGGCTTAGGTGTGTTTTCGTGCTACTAGGTGCCAGCCGGTGCCAGACGCCGTATCACTCCCACTCAATCGTCGCCGGCGGCTTCGACGAAATATCGTAGGTCACCCGGCTGATGCCCGGGATTTCGTTGATGATGCGGCCGGAGACATGCTCCAGGAAGTCGTACGGCAGGTGCGCCCAGCGGGCGGTCATGAAGTCGATGGTTTCCACCGCGCGCAGGGCCACCACGTATTCGTAGCGGCGCGCGTCGCCCACCACGCCCACGGACTTCACTGGCAGGAAGACGGTGAAGGCCTGGCTGGTCTTGTGGTACAGCCCAGCGGCCTTGAGTTCTTCAATAAAGATATGGTCGGCCAGGCGCAGGGTGTCTGCATATTCCTTCTTTACTTCGCCAAGGATCCGCACGCCCAGGCCGGGGCCGGGGAAGGGGTGGCGATAAACCATGTCGTAGGGCAGGCCCAGCTCCAGGCCGATCTTGCGCACCTCGTCCTTGAACAGTTCGCGCAGGGGTTCCACCAGCTTCAGCTTCATGTGCTCGGGGAGGCCACCCACGTTGTGGTGTGACTTGATCACATGGGCCTTGCCGGTCTTGCTGGCAGCGGACTCGATCACGTCGGGATAGATGGTGCCTTGTGCCAGCCAGTTGGCGTTCTCCAGCTTGGCAGCTTCGGCATCAAAAATATCGATAAAGGTGTTGCCGATGATCTTGCGCTTCTGTTCCGGGTCGTCGATGCCCGCCAGCTTGCTCAGGAAAACGTCTTCGGCGTCCACGCGAATGACTTTTACACCCATATTGAGGGCGAACATTTCCATCACCTGGTCGCCTTCGCCGTGGCGCAGCAAGCCATTGTCCACGAACACGCAGGTCAGCTGGTCGCCGATGGCCTTGTGCAACAGAGCCGCCACCACGGAGGAGTCGACGCCGCCGGAGAGGCCGAGGATTACTTCCTCGTCGCGCACCTGTTCGCGAATCTGCTCGATGGCATCTTCGATAATGTTGTCCGGGGTCCAGAGCTTTTCGCAGCCGCAGATCTCGCGCACGAAACGCTCGAGCAAACGGCCGCCTTGCAGGGTGTGGGTCACTTCCGGATGGAACTGCACGCCGTAGAAACGGCGCGTGTCGTCGGCCATGCCCGCAACCGGGCAGGAGCCGGTGGCAGCGCTGACAACGAAACCTTCCGGGGCCACATCCACGCGGTCGCCGTGGCTCATCCACACGTCGAGGAAATTGTGGCCGTCTTCTTCATGATCAACGATGTCGTCCAGCAAACGGCAGGCGCCGACTTTCTGCACGCGGGCGTAACCGAACTCGTGCTTTTCGCCGTGGATCACCTTGCCACCCAGTTGCGATGCCATGGTCTGCATGCCATAGCAGATGCCCAGCACCGGCACGCCAAGTTCGAACACGCGCTGCGGGGCGCGCGGGGTCTCGTTCATGGTGACGGTTTCCGGGCCACCGGAAAGGATCACACCCGCGGGATCAAACGCACGAATTTCGGCATCGTCCATGTCGAAGGCACGAATTTCACAGTAAACGCCGATCTCGCGCACGCGGCGGGCAATCAGCTGGGTGTACTGTGAACCGAAATCCAGAATCAGGATGCGCTGGGAGTGAATGTCTTTCATGGCGTTATCTGCTCGCTGGGCCTGTATGGGCCGGGTCAAACACAAAGGCCGGCGTGGATGCCGGCCGTTGAGATCCTCATGATGACGACATGCGCCGTTACCCCACGGGGTAGTTCGGCGCTTCCTTGGTGATGGTCACGTCGTGCACGTGGGATTCTTTCATCCCGGCATTGGTGACTTTCACAAACTGCGGTTTGGTGCGCATCTCGTTCACATCCGTGCAGCCGGTGTAGCCCATGGACGCACGCAGGCCACCGATCAGCTGGTGGATGATGTTGGTCATCGGGCCCTTGTAGGGCACGCGACCTTCGATGCCTTCGGGCACCAGCTTCTCGACACCGGCCGCTGCGTCCTGGAAGTACCGGTCACTGGAGCCGGTCTTGCCCGCCATGGCACCCAGAGAGCCCATGCCGCGATAGGCCTTGTAGTAACCGCCCTGGAACAACTCCACTTCACCGGGGGCTTCTTCCGTGCCCGCCAGCAGCGAGCCGATCATGATGGCGCTGGCCCCGGCGGCCACGGCCTTGGCCACGTCACCGGAAAAACGCACGCCGCCGTCGGCAATCAGGGGAATGTCATATTTCAGCAGTGCGTCGGCCACTTCGGAAATCGCCGTGATTTGCGGCACGCCGATACCGGCCACAATACGAGTGGTGCAGATGGAGCCGGGACCGATCCCGACCTTGACGGCATCGGCACCGGCTTCCGCCAGCGCGCGCGCCGCGTCCGCGGTGGCGATGTTGCCACCGATCACCTGAATTTCCGGATAGTGCTTCTTGATCCAGGCAACGCGATCGATCACGCCACGGGAATGACCATGGGCGGTGTCCACCACAATCACGTCGACACCGGCTTCCACCAGCGCGATAACACGACTTTCGGTGTCAGCACCGGTGCCCACGGCGGCGCCGACACGCAGACGGCCCTGGGAATCCTTGCAGGCGTTCGGGTAGTTGGCCGACTTCTCGATATCCTTGACGGTGATCAGGCCACGCAAGGCGCCGGATTCGTTCACTACCAGCACTTTCTCGATACGGTGGCGATGCAGCAGCTGCTGCACTTCATCCGCGCTGGCACCTTCCTGCACGGTCACCAGACGATCCTTGCCGGTCATCACCGCCGACACGGGCTGGTTGTATTCGGTCACGAAGCGGGTGTCACGGCTGGTGACAATGCCGACCACGTTGTCGCCCTGCACTACCGGCACACCGGAAATGTTGTGCGCTTCGGTAATCCGCAGCAGCTCGGCCACGGTGGTGTCCGGGGATACGGTAATCGGGTCCTTGACCACACCGCTCTCATACTTTTTCACCATTCGCACATGGCGGGCCTGATCTTCCACTTCCATGTTCTTGTGCAGGATACCGATACCACCTTCCTGCGCCATGCCAATGGCCAGGCGATGTTCGGTCACGGTATCCATGGCCGCCGACACCAGCGGAATGTTCAGACTGATGTCGCGGGTCAGGCGCGTCTTGAGAGAGACATCCTTGGGCAGCACTTCGGAGTAGGCAGGTACCAGAAGAACGTCGTCGAATGTCAGTGCTTCTTGCACAATTCTGAGCATAAGGCACCGTAGCTGGTGGACGGGGGTGTACGAAAGTTAAGCGCGCAATTATAGGCGCTGGCGTCTTTCGGGTAAATGTCAGTAGTATCCCTGACATGAAATCAGACATTCCCGGCGGTGAACGCCACGTATACAGCGTCAGTCGCCTGAATCTGGAGGCCCAGGGCCTGCTGGAGGGCAGCTTCCCCCTGGTCTGGCTGGAGGGCGAGCTGTCCAACCTGTCGCGCCCGGGCTCCGGGCATCTGTACTTCAGCCTCAAGGATGACCGCGCCCAGGTCAATGCCGCCATGTTCCGGGGCCGCAACCAGCGGCTGCGCTTCACCCCACGCAATGGCCAGCAGGTGCTGGTGCGCGCCCGCATCACCCTGTATGTGCCCCGCGGCAGCTTCCAGCTGGTGGTGGAGCACATGGAAGAGGCGGGCGAAGGCCAGTTGCGCCAGCAGTTCGAGGCGCTGAAGGCCAAGCTGGATGCCGAAGGGCTGTTCGCCGCTGAACGCAAGCGCCCGCTGCCGCCGATGCCGCGGCAGATTGGCCTGATCACCTCACCCAGTGGCGCTGCCGTGCGTGACATCCTGCAGGTGCTGGGGCGCCGTTGCCCGCAGATTCCGGTGTTGATCTACCCCAGTGCGGTGCAGGGCCGCGAAGCCCCGGGCCAGTTGCGCGCGGCCCTGGCCCTGGCCAACGCCCGCCGGGACTGCGATGTACTGATCCTGACACGGGGTGGCGGCTCACTGGAGGACCTGTGGGCGTTCAACGATGAGCAACTGGCACGCGATGTCGCCACCAGCGCCATTCCGGTGGTCTCGGCCGTGGGCCACGAGATCGATGTCGGGTTGACCGACTTCGCCGCCGACCTGCGCGCCCCGACCCCCTCGGCGGCCGCAGAACTGGTGGGGCCGGACCTGAGCCTGGCTGCCGAACAACTGCGCGCCGCCCGACGGCGCCTGGTGCGCCAGATGCAGCAGCAGTTGGTGCGACAAGAGGAACGCTTCACCGCGCTGCGGCGGCGGCTGCGTCACCCCAGCCAGCAACTGGAGCAGTACGCCCAGCAGCTGGATGAGCTGGACGGACGCCTGCGCCGCCAGCTCACTCATCAGTTGGCGCTGCACGGGCAGCAACTGCGGCAGCTCGGCCAGCGGCTGCGTGCCCAGAGCCCGGCGGCGCTGCTGCAACGACGCCAGCAACAGTTGCAGGGCTTGCAGAAGCGGCTGCAGCGGCCGGCAGCGCGTGCCGTGCAGGACAGCCAGCGCACGCTGGCGCAGCTCGGCCAGCGGCTGCACACTGCCAGCCCGCTGGCCACGCTGGCGCGGGGCTACAGCATTACCTTTCTGGGTGAGACGGCGGTGCGAACGGTGACGGCCGTGGCGCCGGGCGATACCCTCCGCACGCGCTTGCAGGACGGCGACATCACCACCACGGTCACCAGCGTCCATCCAAATCAGTCCTGACGCGGCAGGTAGCGGCTCATCAGTGTCAGCAGCGCCTGGCGCTGGAAGGGCTTGGCCAGGTAATCATCCATACCGGCCGCCATGCAGCGTTCCCGCTCTCCGGACAGCGCGTTGGCGGTCAGCGCGACAATCGGCAGGCGGGTGCCGCGCCGCTCCTGCTCGCGCTCGCGCCAGCGGCGCGTGGCCTCCAGGCCGTCCATCACCGGCATCTGCACGTCCATCAGCACGCAGTCAAAACTTTCGTGTTCCATAATGTCCAGAGCCTGGGCGCCCTGCTCCGCCGAACGCACCGTGACACCACTGGCACTGAGCATATGCTCGGCCACCATGCGATTGACCGGGTTGTCCTCCACCAGCAACACCCGGCCCGCCAGACGCAGCGGTGCCGCACTCTGCGCAGGCAGCGGTGTATCACCACTGCGATGGCGACTGTCCAGCACGAAGCTGGCTGTGAAAGTGGTGCCCTGGCCGGGTGTGCTGCTCACTTCCAGGCGCCCGCCGAGCATCCGGCACAGACGTCTGGAAATAGCTAGCCCAAGCCCGGCGCCGCCGAAGCGCCGCGAGGTGGAGGAATCCACCTGCGAGAAGGCGTCAAACAGGGTTGGCAATTTTTCCGGGGCGATGCCCATGCCGGTGTCCATCACGCTGCACACCAGTGATACCCGGCTGGAACCTTCCAGCGGCTCGCAGGCCACCCGCACGGTGACGCTGCCCTGCGCCGTGAACTTGATGGCGTTGGCGATCAGGTTGCTCAGCACCTGCCGCAAACGGGTGGGGTCCGAGCAGATATCCAGACCCGACAGCGCTTCCACGCCTTCCAGATGCAGGGCCAGTTGCTTCTGCTCAGCCAGATAGCGGAAGTTGGCCACGCAATTCTGCAACAGGTCCCCGGGCGAAAAGAACAACTGCTCGATCTCCATGCGCCCCGACTCGATGCGGGAAAAATCGAGAATATCGTTGATCACTTCCAGCAGATGATTGGTGGATTCCACGGCGGCGCTGGCGTACTCGTTCTGCTCGCGACTCAGCGAGGTGGTCTCCAGCAGTTGCAGCATGCCGAGCACGCCGTTCATGGGAGTACGCAGCTCATGGCTCATCATGGCCAGGAATTCGCTCTTCGCCTGACTCGCCGCCTCCGCGCGCTGGCGCGCCTCGCGCAGTTCATCCATGGCCGCCTCCTGCTCACGCCGGGCACGCTCCAGGGCCGAAGCCAGTTCGTTGATATCCTGCTGCAAGGCGCCCAGCTCACCCCGCAGCGGACTGGCCCCGCGCACGTGATAGCCGCCACCACGGATCACCCGTACCAGCCGTGACAACCGGGAAATGGGGCTCGACAACGAGCGCGCCATGCGCCCGGCGGTCCACAGGGCCACGATCACCGCCGCCAGGGCCGGTGCCAGACTGGCCAGCAGGATCTCGCGCTGGCGCCGCGCCACCGAGCCCCCGGACAGTCCCAGACTGACCTCGCCAATCACTTCTGACTGTGCGGGCGGAAGCAGTAGATCGCCGGGCCCGGCAGAAGGCAGTACCAGTGGCTGCCGGTAGATGGGCGCCCGGAAACGCCGCAGTGAGGAGGCCTCGGCACCGGCCAGGCTGACCGCATCCCCGACCCCCTGATACAGCAGGGTGCTGCCATCCACGTCCGTGAACAGCACATAGCGCACTTCAGCGTCCTGCATGGCCAACTGCGCCTGCTGACGAAGGTCCTCATGATTGCCGGACAGCACCCCGTACTCGGCACTGATGGCCAACTGGCGCACCATGAACTGGCCTTTGGCGCTGAGTTCAGCCTCGGCATCACCAAAGCGCTGCAGCGTCAGCAGGCCCAGCAACAGCAGCAACAGGATCAGCGCGGGCAGAATGCCCAGCCACTGCAACTGTTGTCTGATCGAGCGTGGTCCTATCACCGCCCCGCCTCCAGTTCTGCTTCCAGCGCGGCTTCATCCACCAGCGCGGCTTCATAGGTGCGGGCCACATGCTCATTGACGCGCACGGAAAAACGGCCACCGAAATCCGGCGGAGGCAAACGCCCCCGGGAGGCGCTGCGGTGCCGGAAACGGCTGATGGTATCGGCCACCTGCGCCACCATATCGGTTCCCGTCGAGTAGGTGGTGGCCACACTGCCGGCCTGCACAAAGAATTCATCCGGCCCGATGACCGGGCGCCCCTGACGGTAGCTGGTCAGGAGGACCGTACGTGCGGTATCGGGGCTGTAGAGCGCCGGATCACCCACCGCCAGCAACACATCCACGCGAGGCAACAGACGCGGCAAGCGGCGAGTCATCTCGGCGGCATCGGCCACCGGTTCATGCACCAGCAACAGGCCCGCCGCTTCGGCATCCGCCTGCAACAGCCCTGCCACCCAGGCCGAGTGCGGGCCGGTGATCAGGCCAACGCGCTGCGCCGACGGAAACATACGCCGCGCCAGCCACAACTGGCGCACCGGGTCAGCCTCGGAAAAAAAGGCCGTACAACTGCAGCCGGCCGTGTAGGCATCCAGCGCCACATCGCGGCTCACATGAATACCGATCAGCGGTCGCTGATGGCTCAGGGCCCGGCGGAAGGCGTCATCCCCCACCGCCACGATCAGATCGCTGCGCCGGGGCGCCTGCCAACTGACCTCGCCCTGCCCCCGCGCCTTGAGTTCCTCCGCCAGGGCACTGCCAAAGCGCGTCTGGAAGGCCTCGTCGCCGCCCATGATGGCCAGGCGCAGCCCGTCGGCGTGGGCGGCCGGGCTCCACAGCATGGGAGTCCATACCGCAAGCAGCAACAGGCACAGCCAGCAACGTGGCCGTGCGGAGGTCCTGCCTGGGGTTGCCCTGTGCATCATCACGTGCCTGTCGTCCCTGCGTCACGACGCCATGATTCAGAAGTGCAGCGTAGCGCTGAGCCAGTAACGGCTCCGATCCAGATAATCATTGCGCCGGAATACGATGCTGTCACCGGAAATGTTGTGCTCCACCGTACCCGCCATAGAGACCTCGTGGCGGCCCAGGCGCTGACGCCGCACCAGTTGAGCATTTACCTGCTCGTAGGTGAAGTCATCATACTGGCGGCCCAGGTAGTAACTGCTGGAGAACATCCAGCCGTCCATGAAGTCGTATCGCCAGAGCATGCTACTCATATGACGCGCAAACAAGCGGGTCTCGGCCACAATGGGTGCCTCGCCATGACGCCGGGCATAGGTACCGCGCAGCAGATGCCTGGGGTGGGGGCGCCACGCCAGTTGTGACTCCCAACCGCGCTGGGTGACCTGGGTGTCATTGTTGGCTTCAAAACGAAACGGGTTGGTGGGCTGGCTGATCAGGTCGCGCAGGGATTCATCAAACACCCGCACATCCAGTTCGAAGGCTCCGGCACGGCCGAAGTAACCCACTTCCCGCGAGCGAATACGCTCGGGCTTCAGATCACCGGCCGAGGTCTGGGTCACGAACAACTGCGGATCGTCCCAGCCGAGCAGCCCCGCCGTGTCCGCTGCATAGCTGGCCGGCAGCAGACCGGGGCGCAGCGCGGTATTGCCTTTTTCTTCATAGAGATCGACGTTACGCACGGCTTCCGAGTAGACTAGGCGCACGCCGTGCCCGGGGGCCGGGCGCCAGATCGCCGCCACACGCGGGCTGAAACGGCCGTTGTTGATCTGGTCCCACTGCCAGTAGCCGCCCAGATTGAAGTGCAGCGAGTTCAGAGGGATGAGTTCCAGATTACCGAACAACGCACGAATATGATTGGTGGCATCACCGTCGAGCAAGGCGTCCGAGCGGGCGTAATCGCGGCGCAGGGAACCGCCCGTGACCAGCCGCACCCGCTCGTGCAGGCGCAGGGTATCCTCGATTTCCAGATCCACGCGCTGCTCGGTGACATCCTGCGCCAGACGGTGGCAGAAAGGCCCCGCACCACTGTTTACCAGAGTGTTATAGCGCTGATTCACCGCCGGGTCCGCGCCGGTCGCCGCCGCCAGCACGGTCATGTTCGTGTCCCGCCCCAGCGCCTCGAACAGCTCCCTCATTTCCCGGCTGTACAGCAGGGCGCCGCCCGGCCCCACGGTGCCGGTGCGGATATCCAGCGGACACAGCTCTGTGCGCAGATTGCCGTCCGAGTGCTGTCCATACACCTGCACTTTCAAGGCATGATCCGGGGAAAACACCCGCTGCCAGCGGGCCTGGGCAAAGGCGCTGCGGCTGGTTTCATCCGGGGCCCCGTACACGTCAGCAAAACTCAGCAGGGCGCTGTCTTCCAGACGCTCCACATCGGAGCGTGCCCCACCGAACATCAGCTCTACCGTGTCACGCCGGTTCAGTTCATGTGCCAGGCGCACGTCCAGGGTTTCCACCACCTTGGCGTCCCGAATCTCGCGCCCCTGGAACGGCTTGTCGTAACCGTCATCGCCGCGCCGTGCGACGGTGGTGCGCACACCGCCGCCGGTCCAGTGCTGTACATCGGTCAGGCGAGCATCGCGCACGCCGTTGTTGCCGCCGCGCAGCATGACGCTGCCACCGGGCATGTCCTGGGGGTGGCGGGTAATGATGTTGATGATGCCAGTGAAGGCGTTGGCGCCATACGCCGCCGCGTTGGGGCCGCGGGTGACTTCGATGCGCTCGACATCGTTCAGGTCAACGGGGATATCGTTCCACAGCACCCGGGCAAAACCCGGTTGGTAGACTGAGCGGCCGTCCACCAGTACCAGCATGCGCCGGGTGTCGCGGGCCAGGGTGCCGTGGTAGGCCACCGTCGGCACATTGCCGTCGGCCTTCACAGCCACCATACCCGGCACCAGGCGCAAGACCTGATACAGCTCGCGGGCACCGCTGGCCTCGATCAGGGCCCGGTCTATCACGGTGACACTGGCGGGGACTTCTGACTGGGGCTGGCGCAGACGCGCCGGGGTCAGGACGGTGGGAATATCCGCTGCGCCCTCCGGGCGCCAGCTCAGGTCAGCCGCCTTGAGCGGTGCGCTCAGCAACAGCAGCCCCAGCACTGCCCACCCCCGGTACATCATGTCTCACCCCGAACTCGCGTTCAGGCAAGCATACCTCAGCGTTTGACGTGCTTCATCAAACGCTTCTTGCGGCGGATCTGCCGTTCGGTCAGTTCGTTTTTCTTGCCTTCGTAGGGGTTGGCGCTGCTCTTGAACTCCACGCGCACCGGGGTGCCCTCAAGCTTCAGCAGTTCACGGAAGCGATTTTCCAGGTAGCGCTGATAGGCCGCCGGTACGGAATCCGCCTTGCTGCCGTGGATGATGATGCGCGGCGGGTTACCGCCGCCGATGTGGGCATAGCGCAACTTGATGCGGTTGCGGCCCACCACGGGGGGCTGATGCCGCGCCACCATCTCTTCCATCATGCGGGTAAGCTGCGCGGTGCTGACCTTCGGGTATGCCGATTCCCAGGCGCGGTGGATGTAGGGATACAGATCGCCCACCCCCGTGCCGTGCAGCGCAGAAATGGTATGGGTACGAATCCACGGCGCGAACTGCAGGCGCCGACCCAGTTCTGCCTTGACCTGTTCGCGGTGGTCCACACTCAGGCCGTCCCACTTGTTCACCGCCATCACCACCGAGCGCCCGGCTTCGATGATATAGCCCAGCAGGTGCAGATCCTGCTCGGTCAGCCCTTCGCGGGCATCAATGACCAGCAGGACCACATGGGCGTCTTCCACCGCCTGCATGGCCTTGATGACCGAGAACTTCTCCACCGCCTCGAACACCTTGCCCCGGCGACGGATGCCAGCGGTGTCGATCAACGTGTATCGCCGCCCCTGGCGTTCGAACGGAATGGAGATGGTGTCGCGGGTGGTGCCCGCCATGTCATAGACCACCACGCGCTCTTCGCCGAGCAGGCGATTGACCAGCGTGGATTTGCCCACGTTGGGGCGCCCGAGAATCGCGACCTTGATACCGCTTTCGTCGTCCTGGCCATCGCGGGCGTCATCCGGCGCGGCAGGAAACTCCGCCAGAATCTCGTCCATCATCCGGCGTACGCCACGGCCATGCACGGCGGCCACGGCATGCACCCGGGTGAGGCCCAGGGCAAAAAACTCGGCGCTGGCCGTGTCTTCGTCCAGGCCATCGGTCTTGTTCACCACCAGATGCACGGGTTTGTTCAGGGCGCGCATATCGCGGGCCAGCTGTTCGTCGGCGGCCGTCAGACCCGCCCGGCCGTCCACCAGGAACAGCACGGCATCGGCTTCCTGCAATGCCGCGCTGGCCTGCTCGGTCATCGGTGCTTCAACGCCCTCCAGGCCTTCGCCGATACCGCCAGTGTCGATCACCACATAGGGGCGCTCGCCCACCTGCCCCGTGCCGTACTTGCGATCACGGGTGAGGCCGGGGAAATCGGCCACCAGCGCATCGCGGCTGCGGGTCAGGCGATTGAACAGGGTGGACTTGCCCACGTTGGGGCGGCCCACCAGTGCCAGAACGGGTTTCATGGAGGCGTTTCTCAGTTACGCGGCGTGATGCTGTACGCCGACAGACGGCCACGACGGCCGAGTACATAGATCACATCTTCGTGGGCCACCGGTGCCGCCGCAAAGCCCTTGCGATGGTGGCGACGCCGGGCGGTGATATGGCCGCTGCTGGCGTCCATCCAGTGCAGGTAACCTTCGCTGTCACCGACGACGATCTGGCTGTCCTGCACAGCAACGCCGGTGAGGCCACGGCCGTACAGCAGATCCTGTTTCCACAGGGTATTGCCCGTGCGCTGGTCAATGGCCGAGACATGACCGGTGCTGTCCGCCACGAACAGCACACCCAGGCGCGAGGCCATCATGCCGTAGGTCGACAGGTCCTTGCCCCAGTAGGGTCGACCGTTGTCCTGATCCAGTACCGCAACGCGTCCCTGGAAGCTGCCTGCGAACACGCCACCGCCTTCCACAATCAGGTTGTTGGCCAGATCCACCAGCCGCTCCAGCTCGGAACGTCCGGTAGGTTCGGCCACCCGGCGCTCCCACACCGGCACGCCGTTGCGCACATCCAGCGCCACCACCTTGCCATTGGCGAAACCGGCATAGACCCGGTCACCGGCAATGGTCGGCCGCGCCGCACCGCGCAACACCAGAATCGGCACCGGATCATCAAAGCGCCACAGTTCATCGCCGGATTCGATATCCAGCGCGATCACCTGCCCGTCCAGTGTCTTGAACACGGCGGCATCGGCATTGGCCGCCGGTGCAGCGAGAATTTCGCTGCTCAGGCGCACTCGCCAGAGCTCGCTGCCGTCCTCTTCGGACAGCGCCACGGCATCCCCTTCGCGGGTGCCGTACATGACCACGCCGTAACCGGCATAAAGGCCACCACTGATCCGGTCGTCATTGTTGACGCGCCACTGGCGCCGGCCACGCTCGTGGCTGTAGGCCGTCACCCGGCCCTCCAGATCCGCAGCGTAGACCGCACGATGGGTCACCGCAGGCGCCAGATGCAGATACGCCTTGTGGATACCCTTGCCGGCATTACGCGACCAGTCGCGCTTGACCTGATACTGGGCGTCAAAGTCCGGTAGCGGGTTGGGCTCGATGGCGTGCGGATTGCTGCTGCAGCCTGCGATGAACAGCAGGCTGCAGGTGAGGACCAGAAGTTTTTTCACGATGCAGGCGTCATGTCGTCGAGTTTCATTTGCACCCGGTCACGCGTCGGCTCGCCGGAGGACATGGCCTCCAGAGCCGCTGTGTACGCGGCGCGGGCATCCTCATGGCGATCCTGGGCACGCAGGGCATCACCCCGGATTTCCAGGGCCTGGCCACGCCAGGCTTCCGGGTAGTCCCGGCGCACCAGCGCCAGAGCACCCTCGGCATCGCCCTGTTGCAACAGCACACGCGCCAGGCGCAGGCGAGCCATATGCTCGATCGCCCTGGTCGGGCTGCGGTCCACCACGGCGCGCAGCTGTGCGGCCGCTTCCTCATAGTCTTCTTCCATCACGGCCAGACGCGCCAGCGCCAGACGGGCCTGGGCGGCGTAGGTCGTGCGCGGGTATTCCTCCAGCAGGCGGTCCGCCTGTTCACGCACAACAGCCATGGCCTCGCGGTCTTCGCCAGCGCCAGTACGCTCCAGCGCCTGACTCAAGGCGCTGTAAACCGTGGACGCGCTCTCGGCGCGCGCATCCTGCGTGGCGCTCCACTGGCGCCAGCCCAGCAAACCGACCACACTCACCAGAATGGCAATGATCAGGGTCCGGCCATTCTTCTCCCACCATTCCCTCAGCAGTTCTGCCTGTTCTTCTTCGCTACGCACCTGCGTCTCCTCACCCGATCTGTGTATCGTGATACCAGTTTGCCAAATACGCGCCGGCCTCAGCCTGCGTCACCTGTTGCTGTTCGCCATCCTGCCGCAGCGGCTTCACCGTGACCAGTCCCGCGGCGAGTTCCGCCTCGCCCAGAATCAGCGCGAACTGCGCCCCGCTCTGGTCGGCCTTCTTCATCTGGCTCTTGAAGCTGCCGCCGCCACAGTGGCAACGGATGCGACGGCCCGGCAGGGTATCACGCAACTGCTCTGCCAGCTGCAACCCGGCACCCGGATCCGTGGACACGATATAGAGTTCCGCATCCGGCCGCAGTTCCGGGGCCTGTTGCTCCAGAAGCAGAATCAGACGCTCCACGCCCATGGCAAAGCCCACCGCCGGGGTCGGTTTGCCACCGAGTTGTTCCACCAGACCATCATAACGACCGCCGGCGCACACGGTGCCCTGGGCACCGAGGGCATCCGTCACCCACTCGAAGACCGTCTTGCCATAATAGTCCAGCCCGCGCACCAGCGATGGGTTGATCACGTAGTTGATTCCGGCCGCATCCAGCAGGGCGCGTAAACCCTCGAAGTGGCTGCGCGCTTCCTCGCCAAGATAATCCGCCAGCGCGGGCGCATCGGCCAGCAACGCCCGCGTATCCGGATGCTTGCTGTCGAGAATGCGCAGCGGGTTGCGTTCCAGGCGGCGGCGGCTGTCGTCATCAAGCTGGTCTTCCCGCTCGCGCAGCCAGGCCACCAGGGCATCCCGGTAGGCAGCGCGATCTTCCGCCAACCCCAGGGTATTCAGCTCCAGGCGCACCTTGTCGGTCAGCCCGAGTGCGCGCCAGAGACGCGCGGTCATCAGGATCATTTCGGCATCAATGTCCGGGCCGGTCATGCCGAAGGTTTCCACGCCAATCTGGTGGAACTGGCGATAGCGCCCGGCCTGTGGCCGCTCGTAGCGGAACATGGGACCGCGATACCAGAGCCGCTGGGTCTGGTTGTACAGCAGCCCGTGCTGTTCGCAGGCGCGCACGCACCCGGCGGTACCTTCCGGGCGCAGGGTAATGGAGTCGCCGTTGCGGTCGTCGAAGGTGTACATCTCCTTTTCGACGATGTCCGTCACTTCACCAATGGAGCGCTTGAACAGTTCGGTGGGCTCGACCACGGGCATGCGAATCTCGCTGTAACCGTAACCGGCCAGCACCTCGGTGACGCGCGCTTCCAGCCACTGCCAGAGCGGCGTCTGCGTCGGCAGAATATCGTTCATGCCCCGAATCGAGGCGACTTTCCTGCTCAATTGAAACTCCTGGAATACTCGGGGCTGGCGCGGTGATCAGTCCTGGCTGCGCAGGATGACCCCGGCCTGCTCGTCTTCGCGCATGCGCTTGACCTTGTCACGCACCATGCGCTCAAGCTCGTCCACCAGATCTTCGGCGCGGATATGATGGCTTTTTTCGCCGTCCACATAGGACAGGTTGTTCGGTGTGCCGCCGGTCAGGCCGACATCCACTTCCCGGGCTTCGCCCGGGCCATTGACCAGGCAGCCGATCACCGCCAGATCCACGGATTCATTGATGTCCTCAAGCCGGGCTTCCAGTGCATTCACGGTGGCAATGACATCGAAGTTCTGCCGCGAGCAGCTCGGGCAGGCAATGATGTTGACGCCCTTCTTGCGCAGGTTGAGGCTCTTGAGAATATCGAAACCGACACGCACTTCTTCCACCGGATCGGCCGCCAGCGACACGCGAATGGTGTCACCGATGCCTTCCATCAGCAGCATGCCCATGGCTACCGAGGACTTGACCGTGCCGGCACGGAACACACCGGCCTCGGTCACGCCCAGATGCAGCGGCTGCTCAATCTGTGCGGACAGCTTGCGGTAGGCCTGTACGGTCATGAAAACGTTGGAGGCCTTGACGCTGACCTTGAAGTCCTGGAAATCGTGGCGATCCAGAATCTCCACATGGCGCAGCGCAGATTCCACCAATGCATCACTGCACGGTTCGCCGTACTTGCGCTGCAAGTCCTTTTCCAGTGAGCCCGCGTTGACGCCGATACGGATAGGAATACCGTGGTCCCGCGCGGCCTGGATCACCGCCTTGATACGGTCCTCTCGGCCAATGTTACCGGGGTTGATGCGCAGGCAATCCACACCCAGTTCAGCCACCCGCAGGGCAATCTTGTAGTCGTAATGGATATCCGCCACCAGCGGCACATTGACCTGCTGGCGGATGCGACCGAAGGCGTCCGCCGCCTCCATGCTGGGCACGGATACGCGCACGATATCGACGCCCGCGTCTTCAAGCCGCCGGATCTGGCCCACGGTCGCCTCGACATCGCAGGTCTCGGTGTTGGTCATGCTCTGCACTGCGATCGGCGCATCGCCACCCACGGGCACCTTCCCCACCATGATCTGCCGAGTGGGGCGGCGCGTAATGCGGACTTCCGGCTCCATGTTCATGATCAGGCCTGTAACGGTTACGGCACGGTGACGCGCACCACTCGCCCGGGATTACCCTGCGGCAGCGGTATGTTTTCACCGTTGAATTGCATTCGGGTGACGGCCGCAGCGTTGCCCAGCGTTACCCGGAACGGGGCCTCGCCGCGCAGCGACAGGCTCTGGCCCGCGTTGCGCTGCCCCTGGAACAGACGCTCGCCAGCCGCGTCGCTGACTTCCACCCAGCACTCCTGGGAAAAAGACATGGCCAGTTGGTCGATGACCGGCTCACTGGGGCTGACGACCTCCGGTGGTTCGCCCACCGGTTCCGGCTCCCCCAGCGGTGTACCTGGCGCCAGTTCGGGAGCAGGGTTGTCCTGCGCCTCGGGCAGATCACCCTGGGCACCCGCCAGCACCTCTGGCTCTTCCTCCGGGGGAATGACTTCGCGCTCCTGAACCACCGGTTGGCGCACGTCTCCGTCGGTCGTCAGGGTGTCGACCAGCCACCAGCCCGCAACGGCCAGCAGCGCCACCCCAAGCACCAGCAATGGCGCCAGCCAGACCACCCGGCGCGGCGGCGCCATGGTGTGTACCGGCGACACCAGTTGATCGCGCTGCTCTTCGCGCACCAGCGCCTTGAACTGGGCCACCAGTTCCTCGCCGGGCAGCCCGAGCATGCGGGCGTAGTTACGCACATACCCTTTGACGAAGGCCGCCTCCGGCAAGCGGTCATAATCATCCGCTTCCAGCGCGCGCAGGTAACTCATGGACAGGTGCAGGCGCGCTGCGACATCCTGTTCCGACAATCCCTGACGGGTGCGTTCGGCCCGCAAACGCTGACCAGGCAGATTCAACTCGTCACTCATCCGGCAGTCCCCCGGGCCATGTCATCCCGCCAGCGGCGCCAGGCGCGCGTTTCGGCGGCGTTCGGGAATTCTTCCGTGAGTTGACGCTCCAGCTCCGTCTGGCGGGTCGCGTTCCCTTCTGCCGCCGCCAGGCGAATGCCCAGCCAGATGGCCGCAGGGCGGGGCTGTTCGATCACGCGGTGATACTGATCCAGGTAGCGCCGCGCCATGCGCAGGTCACCTTCCTCAAGATGGATATTGCCCAGATCCAGCAGGATGGTACTGGCATTCGGATTCAGCCGCAGCGCCCGGTTATAGGCCGCCACCGCTTCGTCGCGCTGGCCCAGGGCCATGTAGCTGCGGGCCAGATTCTCAAAGGCCAGCCCGCGGGAGTTATAGCTGGAATCGTTGGCGGCGCGCTCGAACTGTTGCACGGCCTGGCGATAGTCGCCACGCTGGTGCAACAGGATGCCGTAGTTGTTGCGGGCCACCGAGAAATTACGATCGGCGCGAAGCGCGCGGCGATAATGAAACTCCTCTCGCCCGCTATCGCCCTCATAGCGATAAAGAAGCGCCATGGCATTGTGCGCCGGCGCGCTGCGAGGCTCGAGCTCCAGCGCACGTGAGATATGCTGGCGCGCCTCATTCGGCTTGCCCATTTGCAGGTATTCCATGCCGGCAGCGATACGGTTCTGGACCGCTTCATCCACCCGCACTTCCCGCTGACCGCCACCTGAGGTGACGCAGCCGGCCAACACCAGAACGGCGGCCAGCAAACTGTAGTGCCTGAATGTATTTATCATTGCGCCGGGGTCGCCTCGTCGCTTTGTGCATGGCTGCGCAGAAAGACCGTCTGCTGCCAGCGTTCGCTGCGCCGCGTGCGGTCCATGACCTCGCCAACCAGCTGCCCGCAGGCGGCGTCGATATCATCGCCGCGCGTGGTGCGTATGGTCGTCATCAGGCCATTGTCATTCAGGTACTTATGGAAAGCCAGTACGTCCGGCTTGGCCGGGCGCTCGTAGCCTGAATGGGGAAACGGATTGAACGGAATCAGGTTCAGCTTCACCGGAAAACGGTTGCGCAGCAACTTCACCAGCTGCCGGGCATGCTCGGGCTGATCGTTGATGCCCTTGAGCATCACGTATTCCATGGTGATGGACTTGTGCCGGTGCTCGATCCCCTCGCTGTAGCGCTGGCAAGCGTCCAGCAGCTTTTCCAGCGGGTACTTGCGGTTCAGCGGCACCAGTACATCGCGCAATGCGTCATTCGGAGCGTGCAGCGAGATCGCCAGGGACACGTCCATATCCTGGCCGAGCTGGTCGATCATCGGCACCACGCCAGACGTGGACAGCGTGATACGGCGCTTGGAAATCCCGTATCCCAGATCGTCTTTCATGATGCGCATGGCGCGCACCACATTGTCGTAATTCAGTAGCGGCTCGCCCATGCCCATCATCACCACATTGGTGATCGGGTGCTCACCGAGGTTGCGGCGCGGGCCAAAGGTCCGGCTGGCCAGCCACACCTGGCCGATGATTTCGGCGCTGGAGAGGTCTCGCTGGAAGCCCTGCTTGCCGGTGGAGCAGAAACTGCAATCCACGGCACAGCCGACCTGAGACGAGACACACAGGGTGCCGCGGCGACCGTCGGGGATGAACACGGTTTCCACCGCGCCACCGCCGTCCACCTTGAACACCCACTTGCGTGTGCCATCGCGGGAAATGCCCTCATGCAGCACTTCCGGCGCGCGAATCTCGGCGATGGACGCCAGCTTCGCGCGCAGGGCCTTGCCCAGATCGGTCATCTGCTCGAAATCATCCACCTGATGATGGTGAATCCACTTGAGCAACTGCTGGGCACGGAATTTCTTCTCGCCGATACCGAGGCAGAATGCCTCCATTTCCGGCCAGGAAAAGCCCAGCAGATTGACCTTCTGTTCAGCACTCATGAGGGAAACCCCTGTCTGCTCAGCGAATCCGTGCGCAGACTTCTTCCGGCTTGAAGAAGTAGGCAATTTCACGCTCGGCCGATGCGGCCGAGTCGGAGCCATGCACGGCGTTCTCGTCGATGCTTACGGCGAAGTCCGCACGGATGGTGCCCGCAGCGGCTTCTTTCGGGTTGGTGGCACCCATCAGCTCACGATTCTTGCTGATCGCGTCTTCACCTTCCAGTACCTGCACCACCACCGGGCCGCTGGTCATGAAAGCCACCAGATCGCCAAAGAACGGGCGCTCTTTATGTTCGGCGTAGAAGCCTTCTGCCTGCTCCTGGCTCAGCTGCACCATTTTCAGGGCAACCAGACGCAGACCAGCGTTCTCGAAACGGGATTCGATCTGGCCAATCACATTCTTGGCCACGGCATCGGGCTTGATGATGGAAAGGGTACGCTCAACAGCCATCGGACTCTAAACTCCACATGATTTCAGGGTGGTTCGTGAGGCGCCGGATTATACGCATGCGAGGCGAAATATGATACCGTGCGCCCCGCACCACCACCGGGGCCGCCCCACAGAGTGTTAGCAGGCACTTACATCCGCCGCTTGACCCTGCATCGGCCAGCCCGCTCCAACAGGGACCATCGGGATTTTCAATCGTTCCGGCGATGGCATATAATACCCGACCGTTTTACTCTGGTATTCACCGGTCACCAGCAAAGGTCATGCCTATGACGAGCCAAGCCGAACTCGACAAGCTGATCCGCAGCGATTACGAGGCAGGTTTTGTCTCCGCAGTCGAATCGGACACGCTGCCCCCCGGGCTGAGTGAGGACGTGATCCGCTTCATCTCCGGCAAGAAGGGCGAGCCCGAGTGGCTGCTGGAGTGGCGTCTGGCGGCCTACCACAAGTGGCAGCAGATGCCCCTGCCGACCTGGGCGCACCTGAAACACCCGCCGGTGGACTTCGACGAGGTGTCCTACTACTCCGCCCCGAAGAGCATGGAAGACCGGCCCAAGAGCCTGGACGAGGTCGACCCCGAGCTGCTGCGCACCTATGAAAAGCTGGGCATCCCGCTGCACGAGCAGGAGATGCTGGCGGGCGTGGCGGTTGATGCGGTGTTCGACTCCGTGTCCGTGGGCACCACCTTCAAGGCCAAGCTGCTGGAGGCAGGCGTCATCTTCTGCTCGATTTCCGAGGCGGTACATGACTACCCCGACCTGATCAAGCAATACCTGGGCAGCGTAGTGCCCCAGGGCGACAACTTCTACGCCGCCCTGAACTCGGCGGTCTTCTCCGACGGCTCCTTTGTCTATATCCCCAAGGGAGTGCGTTGCCCGATGGAGCTGTCCACCTACTTCCGTATCAACGAAGCCAAGACCGGCCAGTTCGAGCGCACCCTGATTGTGGCCGACGAAGGCAGCTACGTGAGCTACCTGGAAGGCTGCACGGCGCCGATGCGCGACGAAAACCAGTTGCACGCGGCGGTGGTGGAACTGGTCGCCCTGCCCGGCGCCCAGATCAAGTACTCCACGGTGCAGAACTGGTACCCGGGCGACGAAAACGGCAAGGGCGGCATCTACAACTTCGTCACCAAGCGTGGCGTGGCCCACGAGAACAGCAAGATTTCCTGGACTCAGGTGGAAACCGGCTCAGCCATCACCTGGAAGTACCCCAGTGTCATCCTGCGTGGCGATAACAGCGTCGGTGAGTTCTACTCGGTGGCCCTGACCCGCCACATGCAGCAGGCAGACACCGGCACCAAGATGATCCACCTGGGCAAGAACACCAAAAGCACGATCATCTCCAAGGGCATTTCCGCCGGGCGCAGCAGCAACAGCTATCGCGGCCTGGTGCGGATCAGCCCGCGGGCCGACAATGCCCGCAACTTCACCCAGTGTGACTCACTGCTGCTGGGCGACACCTGCGGTGCCCACACCTTTCCTTATATAGAAAGCCGTAACCGCTCGGCGATGATCGAGCACGAGGCAACCACCTCGAAGGTCTCCGACGACCAGTTGTTCCTGTGCCGCAACCGGGGTATCGACCCGGAGAAAGCGGTCTCGATGATCGTCAACGGCTTCTGCAAGGAAGTCTTCAAGGAACTGCCCATGGAGTTTGCGGTGGAAGCCGGCAAGCTGCTGGAAGTCAGCCTCGAAGGGGCTGTCGGGTAACCCCTACCAACCGAAAGGCGTTGAATAGATGCTGGAAATCAAGGACCTGCACGCCAGCGTGGCGGGCGAAGACATCCTCAAGGGCCTCAGCCTGACCGTCAAGGCAGGCGAAGTGCACGCCATCATGGGCCCTAATGGCTCGGGCAAGAGCACCCTGACCAATGTCCTGTCGGGCCGCGACGGCTACGAGATCACCGGCGGCCAGGCGCTGCTCGAGGGTCGGGATGTCAGCGAGCTGGATCCGGAAGAACGCGCCCATGCCGGCCTGTTTCTGGCATTCCAGTACCCGGTGGAAATCCCCGGTGTCAGCAATCTGGAATTCCTCAAGGCGTCGCTGGAAGCCACCCGCAAGGCCCAGGGCAAAGAGCCGTGGGATGCGGTGACCCTGCTGAAAAAGGCCCGCGAGGCCTGCAAGCAAGTGGACCTGGACCCGCAATTCCTCAAACGCGGCGTTAACGAAGGCTTTTCCGGCGGCGAGAAAAAGCGCAACGAGATCATGCAGATGCTGCTGCTGGAACCGAAGCTGGCGCTGCTGGACGAAACCGATTCCGGGCTGGATATCGATGCCCTGCAGGTCGTTGCGCGCGGCGTCAATTCACTGCGCAGCCCGGAGCGTGCCATCGTGCTGGTCACCCACTATCAGCGCCTGCTCGACTACATCGTGCCGGACCACGTGCACGTGCTGGCCGGGGGCCGCATCGTCAAGTCCGGCGGCAAGGAACTGGCACTGGAGCTGGAGCAGAAGGGTTACGGCTGGATTACCGGCCAGCCGGAGGGCGCCACGGCATGAGCGCTTCCGCAACTCGCCCTGCCCCGATCGCTGAACCGCTGGCCGTCACGCTGGCCGCCCAGGCCATCGCGCTGGCCCAGGCGGCTGCGCGCGAGGACCAGCTGGCGACGTGGCGTGAGCAGGCGCGCAAGCAACTTGCCAGCCTGGCGTTTCCCGACAAACGCACCGAGCAGTGGAAATACACACGCCTGACCACCCTGGACGGCGGCCACCTCACACAGACTGCCGCGCCGCTCAGCGACAAGGACCTGCCGTTCGACCTGCCCGAGGCGCTGGCCCCCTGCCGGCTGGTGCTGATCAATGGTCACTACCAGCCTGCGCTGTCCAACCCG
>ERZ869909.412-NODE-412-length-52568-cov-283.969519_pt1 | contig 52568 bp, 46 predicted proteins | sample MGYA00520892_ERZ869909 | MGnify/ENA primary metagenome ERZ869909 (study PRJEB32215, sample SAMEA104723947) | bioreactor metagenome | biome: bioreactor; feature: anaerobic bioreactor; material: water | place: China | collected 2015-03-12 ... | reverse complement strand
CGCTTGCAGGGCCGGTGCTGGCCATCCATGGCCAGCCCGTTCGGAGCAATGCTCCTCACCCATGGCAAATGACCTCCTCTTCGACCTTGCCCCCGGCGCCCTTTACTTCTAATGGCTGAGTCAGCAATTCGCTCCCGCAGCCATTTGTCAGTGTTTCCTCAGCGAGAGCGTGCGTAGCGGCGCAACGCCGCGTCAGCCTCCGCCTGGGCCTGCTTGAGCGCTTCCTCCGGCGACATCTGGCCGGTCAGTGCCGCCTGCACGGCGTTGTCCAGCGCCCGACGCACTCGCCCGCCCTGGTAGGTGGCCAGCTCCGCGGTGGCGTGCTCGAGCTGGTCGCGGGCCACCGCCGCCGGCGCGAACTCCTCGACGTAGTTGCGCAGCGCCTCGGTCTCGTAGGAGGCCGGGCTCACGCCCATGTAGCCGGTCTCGATCGACCAGGCCGCGGCGCGCTCGGGGTCGGTCATCCAGCGAATGAAGGTCATCGCCGCGCGCTGCTCCTCCTCGGTGCTGTCCTTGAACAGGTAGAAGTTGCCGCCGCCGGTGGGGCTGCCACGCTGGGTGTTCATGGGCAACATCGCCACGCCGAAGTCGAAGCCGGCCTCGTTGCGCACCGCGGTGAGGTTGCCGGTGGTGTGCCACATCATGGCGGTGGCCTGCTCGATGAAGTTCTGGCGCAGCGTGCCCCACTCGATGGTGCCGTCGGGCATGGCCTGGTGCTCCTGGGAGAGTGAGACCCAGTACTCCAGCGCCTCGATGGCGGCGGGGTCGTCGAAGTAGACCTCGGTGCCCTCTTCGTTCATCAGTCGGTGGCCGTTCTGGAAGGCGAAGGCCTGGAACATCCAGTAGGGATAGCCGGTGGAGGGCACCATCACGCCCCACTGCTGGCCGTTGCTGGCCTCGCGCACCGCGGCGGCCATCTCCGCCATCTCCTCCCAGTTCTCGGGCGGCGTCTCGGGGTCGAGCCCGGCCGCCTCGAAGGCGTCCTTGTTCCAGTAGAGCACGATGGTGGAGCGCTGGAAGGGAATGCCGTAGGTCTGACCGTCGATCTGGCCGTTCTCCATCAGCCCGGGGTAGAAGCCATCGAGCCACTCACGCTCCTCGTCGGTTTCGATCACCGAGTCGAAGGAGACGATGGCGTCCTGCTCCAGCAGGTCGAACAGGTCGATGGAGAACAGCACCGAGAGCTGCGGCGCATTGCCCGCCTCGATGGCCGACATCGCCCGTACCCGGGTGTCGTCATAGTTGCCGGCGTAGATGGCATTCACCGAAATATCCGGATGCTCGTTCTCGAATTCGGCCACCAGACCGTCGATCACGTCGGTCAGGGCGCCGCCCACGGCCACCGGGTAGTACATGGTCAGCTCGGTCTGGGCCTGAGCGCTCAGCGAACCGGCGGCCAACAGCCCGGCCACCGCCGCGGCACCCAGCCTGCCGCCCTTGACGAGACTGCCACCTGGACAGCCACCTGCTAGAGAGAAGCGTGCGTTCATCGTTTCACTCCTGAAGAGTCGTTCCCTGCGGGATAGGACGAGGCTCGCGCCTCGCGGTCTTGGGTCGAAGCGCCGGCAAGGCCCGGCTCGAAGCGATGGCGCCCGGGCGGTGCGGCCAGGTCGTGCCCCGTTATCGCCAGCCGCTGTCCATCGCTTGCATCGAAGAAGTGCGCCGTCTCGCGCCGCCACTGCAGCCGACAGGGCGAGCCGGCAGCGAGCGACGGCCTACCGTCGAGGCGGGCGCGCAGCTGCTGGCTGCCGACCTTGAGCCGCACGATGCTGTCGGCACCGAGGTATTCGGCATCGATCACCTCGGCGGGCACACCGGGAGCGTCGGCCGGCAGCAGGCGGATCTCCTCCGGGCGCAGGCCCAGCCAGTGTCCCTTGGCCTCGTGGGGCGCCACACTGCAGTGGGGCTCGCCGTCGATCACCGCGCCGTCCGCGGCAGCGGAAAGCGTCACCAGGTTCATCGCCGGGCTGCCGATGAAGCCGGCGGCGAAGGCGCTGGCCGGGCGCTCGTAGAGTTCGCTCGGGGTGGCGTCCTGCACGATGCGGCCGTCCTGCATCAGGATCACCCGGTCGCCCATGCTCATCGCCTCGACCTGGTCGTGGGTGACGTAGATCACCGTCATGCCGAGCCGCTGCTGCAGCGCCTTGATCTCGCGACGCATCTCGCCGCGCAGGCGGGCGTCGAGGTTGGACAGCGGCTCGTCCATCAGGCAGATGGGGTGTTCGGAGATGATCGCCCGGGCCAGCGCGACCCGCTGGCGCTGGCCGCCGGAGAGCTGGGCCGGCTTGCGCTCGAGATAGGCTTCGAGATCGACCAGTTGGGCCACCCGCGCCAGCCGCTCGCGGCGCTCGGCCTTGGGCACCTTGCGGCTACGCAGGCCGAAGACGATGTTGTCGGCCACGCTCAGGTGGGGAAACAGCGCGTAGGACTGGAACACCATGCTGATGCCGCGGTCGCCCGGCGGCAGATGGGTAACGTCGCGCCCGCCGATCTCGATGCGACCGGCAGTGGCCTGTTCGAGCCCGGCGATCATGCGCAGCGTGGTCGACTTGCCGCAGCCCGAGGGGCCGAGCAGGATGACGAACTCCCCCGGCGCCACGTCGAAGCCGATGGCATCGACGGCAGCGGTATCGCCCCAGCGCTTGCTCACGGCCTCGAGCCGGATGCGCTGGTGATCTCGCATGGGAACGTGCGAGCCGGATGGCTGGCGCTGCGGGCTCTGTTCCTGCCCCTGATTATTGTTGTCTGGGTTCATACTGCTTCCGCGTTGCCCGTGAAGGCGTGGCATGGCTGTCATCGACTCTCCCGAAACTCAGCGTAGCCGCTAATTCGACGAAGTGCGGCCATGCTGACGACTTTCGATGACAGCGCCATGACACGGTGACGACTCGGCCATGTTACGGAGGCGGCGAGCCCGGCATGCTAGACTGCTGGCTTTCCCCTGATCAGGAACCGAGCGCAATGTCCCTTGAAGACCTGCACCTCAATCTCCGCAACCTGACGCAGGACGATTACCCTCAGCTCAAGCAGCTGATGGATGCCGTCTACGACGACATCGGCGGCGCCTGGCCGCAGCACTCCATCGACCGGCTGATCCAGGAGTTCCCCGACGGCCAGATTGCCATCGAGGACGACGAACGGCTGGTGGGCGTGGCGCTCACCGTGCGGGTCGACTACGACGAGTTCTCCAACCCGCACAAGTACGACGACCTGGTGGGCAACCGCGAGATCATCTTGAACGACCCCGAAGGCGACGCCATGTACGGGCTGGACGTGCTGATCCACCCCGATTACCGCGGCTACCGCCTGGGCCGGCGCCTCTACGAGGCGCGCAAGGAGCTGTGCCGCTCGCTCAACCTGCGCTCGATCCTGGCCGGCGGGCGCATTCCCCAGTATCACGAGCACGCCGAGGAACTCTCGCCCGCCGAATACATCGAGCGGGTGGCGCGCAAGGAGATCTACGACCCGATTCTCTCCTTCCAGCTGGCCAACGATTTCCAGGTCAAGCGACTGCTGCGCAAGTACCTGCCCGAGGACGAAAAGTCCCAGGGTTACGCCACCCTGCTGGAGTGGAACAACATCCTCTACGAGCCCGCCGAGCGGGTGCTGGAGAACCGCCCCACCCAGGTGCGCGTGGGCGCCGTGCAGTGGCAGATGCGCGAGTGCGCCTCGGTGGAGTCGGTGCTGCAGCAGGTGGAGTATTTCGTCGATGCCATCTCCAGCTATCAGAGCGATTTCGCGGTGTTCCCAGAGCTGTTCAATGCCCCGGTGATGGGCCTGCAGGACCGCGCCACCCAGCAGGACCAGCTCGCCGCCATCCGCTACCTGGCCGGCTTCACCGAGCGCTTCAAGACCGAAATCTCGCGCATGGCGGTCTCCTACAACATCAATATCGTTGCCGGCTCGATGATCGAGGTGGGCGAGGACGACCGGCTCTACAACGTCAGCTACCTGTGCCATCGCGACGGCGACGTCGAGAAGCAATCCAAGCTGCACATCACGCCCCAGGAGCGCCGCGAGTGGGTGATCGAGGGCGGCGACGAGCTGCGCGTGTTCGAGACCGATGCCGGTCGTGTCGGCATCCTGATCTGCTATGACGTGGAGTTCCCCGAACTCGGCCGGCTGCTGGCCGATCAGGACATGGACATCCTGTTCGTACCGTTCTGGACCGACACCAAGAACGGCTACCTGCGGGTGCGCCACTGCGCCCAGGCGCGGGCCATCGAGAACGAGTGCTACGTGGTGCTGTGCGGCAGCGTGGGCAACGTACCGTCGATCCGCAACCTGGACATCCAGTACGCCCAGTCGTCGGTGTTCACGCCCTCTGACTTCGCCTTCCCCCACGACGCGGTGCTCTCCGAGACCACGCCCAATACCGAGATGGTGATCTTCTCCGACCTCGACCTCACCCGGCTCACCGTGGTGCGCGCCGAGGGCTCGGTGACCAATCTCAAGGACCGGCGCAAGGATCTGTTCGACCTGCGCTGGCGCGACTGGTCGTGGAAGTCCGGCTCACGCCAGGAAGAGAGCTGACGCCATGTTTCGCCGCCTGCGCCGCTGGCGGGCCGAGCGCTTCGAGGCCCGTCATCCATTTCCCGAGGCAGCCTGGGCCGAGGCCCGCTCGCGCCTGCCGCTGTTGACCTTTCTCGGCGACGAGGAGGCCGAGCGCCTGGGTCGGCGCGCCTGGCACTTCCTGCATGCCAAGCGCACCAGCATGCATCCCGATCTGGCCGCCCACACCACTTTCGACGAGCCCGCCCAGTTGGCCCTGGCGGCCCAGGCCTGCCTGCTGACGCTGGGCTGGTCGGACGACGACCACGACGAGGCGTTCAGCGGCTTCCACGAGATCCTGATCCTGCCGGAAGCCTTCCACCGCCAGGTGGAGGAAATGGACGAGTTCGGCGTGATGCACGCCTACGAGGACGAGCGCGCCGGCGAGACCTCGGCCCAGGGGCCGGTAGTGCTGGCCTTCCCCGACCTGATGGAGAGCGGCGACTTCAGCGGCTTCAACGTGGTGATACACGAGCTGGCCCACAAGCTCGACATGGGCAACTCGCTCGATGTCGACGGCTTCCCGCCGCTGCCCCGGGATATGGACCCCAAGGAGTGGCACCGCGTCTTCACCGCGGTGTGGGACGACCTGCAGACGCACCTGGAGCGCGGCGAAGAGCCGCCCATCGACGACTACGCCGCCACCCACCCCGGCGAGTGCTTCGCCGTTTGCTGCGAGGCCTTCTTCTCCGCCCCGGACGTGCTCAGCGGCGCCTACCCTGAGCTCTATGACCTGCTCACCCGCTACTTCCGTCAGGACCCGTTGAAGCGTCTTCCACCGCTCGAGCTCGAGGAAGCCTAGACTCTGCCCTGCTCCAGCAACCCGACCAGTTCCGGTACCGGCCTGTCGGCATGGCCGGCGTCGCTGGCCTGGCGATAGAGTGCCAGTACCGCTTCGGCCACTCCGCCCTCGGCGGCGAGGTCCTCGGTCATGGTGCGGTAGTAGCCGATGTCCTTGAGCGCGTTGGCCACGCTGAAGCGAAATCCCGAAGGGTCGCCGGCTTCGATGTAGGGCCGCAGTCGCTCCAGCACCACGCCCCCGCCGCCGCCCTTGCCCAGCACGTCGAGCAGCGCCACATCGTCGATGCCGGCCCGACGCGACGCCGCCGCGGCTTCGGCCAGCACCGCGGTGAAGCCCAGCGAGACGAAGTTGTGCAACAGCTTGAGGGTATGCCCCGCCCCCACCGGCCCGGCGTGGGCGATGTTCTCGGCAAAGCATTCGAGTAGCGGGCACACCTCGGCGAACAGCGCCTCGGGCGCGCCGACGATCAGGTTCAGCCGCCCCTCCTCGGCTTCCTTGGGCGTGCGGGTCATGGCAGCGTCCATGAAACGCGCGCCCGCCGCTTCCACCCGGGCGGCAACTCGCTCGGTGGAGCTCGGCAACGCCGTGGAGCAGTCGATCACCAGCGTGCCGGGGGCCAGCCCCTCGAGTACCCCGCCCGGTTCGAACAGCACCGCTTCCACCTGGGGCGAGCCGGTTACGCACAGGATCACCACCTCGGCGGCCTCGGCCACCTCGCGTCCGCTGCCCTTGGCCACCCCACCGGCGCCGAGCAGGTCTTCCACCGGCTGGTTGCCCGGATGATCCAGAAAGCAGAGCGCATGGCCACCGCGCAGAATGTTGGCGGCAATGCCGTGCCCCATCAGGCCGACCCCGATCAGGCCGACCCGGCGTGTCTCTTTCATGACCTTCTCCTAGCTGACGAATGAGCGGCTCAGCCGTGCTTGATCGCCACGGTCTTCAGCCGAGTGTAGCTGCGCAGCCCCTCGAAGCCTTTCTCGCGGCCGTGCCCGGAGCGCCCCACGCCACCGAACGGCAGCTCGATGCCACCCCCGGCGCCGTAGTTGTTGATGAACACCTGACCGCTGCGGATGCCCTTGGCCAGACGCAGCTGACGGCCGCCGTCGCGGGTCCACACACCGGCACAGAGGCCGAAGTCGGTGGCGTTGGCCAGGCGCAGCGCCTCGGCCTCGTCGCGGAAGATCTGTACCGCCAGCACCGGGCCGAACAGCTCCTCGCGCAGCACGGCATGGCCAGCGGGGATGTCGGTGAGCAGGTGGGGCACCACGAAATGGCCGCCCTCGGGGGCTCCGGCGGCCAATGCCCCCTTCGCCGCCACGCGCACACCGTCGGCCTGGGCGGCTTCCAGGCGTGCCTCCAGGCCGGCCTTCTGGCGCGCATTGATCAAGGGGCCGCAGTCGGCGTTGGCTTCGCCGGCATCGCAGCGCAGCGCCGAGAAGCGCTCGACCAGCTCGCCCAGCACCGCCTCGGCGCAGCTCGCCTCCACCAGCAGGCGGCTTCCGGCCGAGCAGGTCTGGCCGGCGTTCTGGATGATGGCGCGCACCACGGCATCCAGCGCGACGTCCATGTCGGCGTCGGCAAAGACGATCTGCGGCGACTTGCCGCCCAGCTCCAGGGTCACCGGCACATGGTGCGCCGCGGCGGCCTGGGCCACCTGAGTGCCGGTCTCGGGCGAGCCGGTGAAGGAGAGATGATCGATGGCCGGGTGCGCAGCCAGCGCCGCGCCCGCTTCGCGCCCCAGCCCCGGCACCACGTTGAGCACGCCGGGCGGCAGGCCCGCCTCGCAGGCCAGTTCGGCCAGGCGCAGCACGCTCAGGCACGCATCTTCGGCGGGCTTGAGCACCACGCTGTTGCCGGTGGCCAGCGCCGCCGCCACGCAGCGCCCGAAGATCTGTGCCGGATAGTTCCAGGGGATGATCTGTGCGCACACCCCATAGGGCTCGCGCAGGGTGAGCACGGTGAAGCCTTCGTCGAAGGGCAGCGTCTCGCCATGCAGCTTGTCGGCACCGCCGCCGTAGAAGCGGAAGTAGCGCGCGCAGGCGCGAATGTCGGCCTCGGCCTGGCTCATCGGCTTGCCGGTATCGGCGCACTCCAGCGCCGCCAGGCTGGCGTGGTCGGCGTCGATGGCGTCGCCGAACTGCAGCAGCCACTCGCCGCGGCGCTTCGCGCTCCAGCGTGCCCACTCGCCAAGGCTGCCGGCGAAGGCGCGGCGCGCGGCGTCGACGGCCACCATTACCTCCTCGGCCTGGCAGCGGGCGATCTGGGCGATGGTCCGGCCGCTGGAGGGCGTCTGCACGTCGAGCAGCGCCTGGGTCGGCACCCATTCGCCGCCGATCAGGGCGTGTCGGGGCGGTATCACGGGTAGAACGGTCATACATCCTCCTTGTCGTTGTCTTTGTCCTTGAGGTCGTTCCTCAGTAAACCAGTCTCACCAGACCCAGCGAGATCCACGGCATGTAGGTGATCGCCACCAGGCAGGCCAGCACCACCAGCACGAAGCGCACCAGCCAGGGCAGCATCTGATCGATGGAGATCTTGGCCACCGCACAGGCGGCGAACAGGTTCACCCCCAGCGGCGGCGTGATCATGCCCAGCGCCAGGTTGACCACCATGATCAGACCGAAGTGCACCGGATGGACGCCGAACTGGATGGCGATGGGCGTCAGGATCGGCGCCAGCACCAGGATGGCGGCGGAAGTCTCGATGAACATGCCGACGATCAGCAGCAGCACGTTGACCGCCAGCAGGAAGGTCATGGGGCTGTCGAACACACCGGTCACCCAGCCGGCGATATGGCCCGGCAGGCCCGTCCGGCTGATCAGGAAGCTGAACAGCGAGGCCGCAGCGATGATCAGCATCACCGCGGCGGTGGAGATCACGCTCTGGCGCAGGATCGGCCACAGGTCGGCGACCTTGAGCTCGCGGTAGTAGAGCCCGCCCACCAGCAGGGCGTAGAACACTGCCACCGCCGAGGCCTCGGTGGGGGTGAATACGCCGCCGTAGATCCCGCCGATCACCACCACCGGCATCAGCAGCGCCGCCCAGGCGCGCTTGAACGAGATCACGAAGCTGGTGCTGTCCTTGTGGTCCTCCAGGCCGAAGCCACGCACCTTGCAGAACAAATAGAGGAACAGGATCAAGGCGGTGCCGATGAGCAGGCCAGGCCCCACCCCGGCAAGAAACAGCTGGCCGATGGAGGTGTCGGTGCTCACGCCGAACAGGATCAGCGGGATCGACGGCGGGATCAGCACCCCGAGCTCCGCCGACGAAGCCTGGATCGAGGCCGCCAGCGGCTTGGGGTAGCCATGGCGCACCATGGCCGGAATCAGGATGGCGCCGATGGCGAAGGTGGTCGCCACGCTGGAGCCGGACACCGCGGCGAACATCATGCAGGTCAGTACGCAGGTCATCGCCAGCCCGCCCTGCACGCCGCCGACGATGGATTTGGCCAGGTCCACCAGGCGCTGGGAGATGCCGCCGGCGGCCATCAGATTGCCGGCGAGAATGAAGAACGGGATCGCCATCAGCGGGAACTTGTCGATGCCGATGAACATCTGCTGCGGCACCAGCAGCAGCGGCAGCCGGGTGAAGAACTCGATGCCGATGATCGAGGCCAGCATGATCGACACGGCGATCGGCACGCCGAAGGCGAACAGGATGATCAATGACAGACCGATGACCAGGTTCATGAGCGCGGCCCTCCGCGCTCGACGTCCTCGGCGGTCTCGGGCATGGTCTGGCGCAGGTCGTGCATCTCCACCTCGGCCTCGCCCAGATCGGGCCCCACCGCCTCGCGGCCGGTCAGCTGGGCCAGCAGCCGGGCGATCACCGAGACGATGGCGAAGCCGGCGCCGATGGGGATGGCGGCATAGGCGTAGGCCATGGAGATGTTCATGCCCGACATGGTCTGGTTGGCGACGCGCCGGGTCATGAGGATGCCGTAGTGGACCAGCACCGCCAGCACCAGCAGGCAGCACAGCACGATGGCGATCTCGAGCACCAGCAGCAGGCGCTGCGGCACCACCTTGTAGATCGCCTCCACGGCCATCATGTAGCCGCCGCGAAAGGTCGCGGCCGCGGCCATGAACACGCACCAGATCATCGCCGTGCGCGCCGCCACCTCGGTCCAGGTGGAGGGCGCATTGAAGACGAAGCGGGTCAGCACCTGATAGAAGCTGAACGACACCGATACCACCAGCATGACGACGGCGACGACCATGGCCAGGCGCGTCAGCTGACGTTCGAAACGAAGAAAGAGATCCACCATGGGCTCACGATTCCTGCCGACGCGCTCCCGCTATACACCGGGAGCGCAGTTGGGAAACTCAGCGTTAGAGAAGGCCCGCACGGCGCGGCGACGCCGCACAGGCGTTCACGCTCTGCTCAGCAGCTGGCCGCCTTCTCCTGGATCCTCTCCAGCATCTCGCTGCCGTGCTGGCGGGTGAAGATCTCGTAGGCCGGCTCGACCGCCTGCTGGAAGGGGCCGATGTCGATCTCGGTGTTGACCGTCATGCCGTTGTCGCGCAGCAGGGCCACGCCCTCCTCCTCGAGCCGCGATACCTCGCCGCGGGTCGCCTCGGCCGAGGCGCGGGCGGCTTCGTGGAACCACTCGCGCTCCTCGTCGCTGAGCCCATCGAGCAGCAGCGGCGAACCCAGCACGGCGGCGGGCGAATAGACGTGCCCGGTGAGCGAGAGATGATCCTGCACTTCCCAGAAGTTGGTGGCGACGATCACCGTGATGGGGTTCTCCTGACCGTCCACCACGCCCTGCTGCAGCGCCGTGAAGAGCTCCGGGAAGGCCATCGGGGTGGGCCGTGCGCCCAACTGACGGAACGCCTCCTGGTGCACCTCGTTCTCCATGGTGCGCACCCGCAGCCCTTCGGCATCGCTGGGGCTGGTCACTTCGCGACGGCTGTTGGTGAGGTGACGGAAGCCGTTCTCCGACCAGGCCAGGCCGACCAGGTCGTGCTGGCCCATCTTCTCCAGCAGCTCGTCGCCGAGCTCGCTGTCGAGCACGCAGCGCGCCTGATCGTAGCTCTCGAACAGGAACGGCAGGTCGAGCACGTAGGTCTCCGGCACGAAGTTACCGAGCGGGCCGGTAGAAGTGATGACCACGTCCACGGTGCCGATCTGCAGGCCTTCGATCATCTCGCGCTCGCCGCCCAGCGCGCCGGAGGCGTATTCGGTGACCGTGAAGGCGCCGTCGCTGAGCGCTTCCAGGGTCTCCTTGAAGGCCCGGGCACCCACCGCATAGTGGGAGGTGGAAGAGAGGGTGTGACCCAGGCTGACCTCCTGGGCGGCCTGGGCATTGGCGACCAGAGCGGCGGCGGTGATGCCGCCGATGGCAGCGGTGAGGGCGTGGCGTACGAACTGCGTTTTCATTGTTGTGACCTCTTCGTCGTAAAACACCTCGGTGGTTGTCGGCGGCCTGTCGGCCGCGGCTTTGTGCTCGCTATCGGCTGCGCTCCTCGAGGAACGCCATGACGATATCGTGCAGGCTGCGGTCGCCGGCGAAGCCCAGCGCCTGCGCCCGGCGGGTCTCGAAGCGTGCCGGCCAACTGGCGACGATCGCCTCGATACGCGGATCGGGTTCGTGGCGCACCCGCGCCAGCGCCTCGTCACCCGCCACCTGACGCAGGGTATCGAGCATCTCGGCCACGCTGACCGTGATGCCCGGCAGCATGAAGGCGCGAAACGGCGCCAGCGCCTCACCCGGCACCTCGGCGCCGTGCACCAGCGCCTCGATCACCTTGGCCGGCGACATCACAAACAGTTCCAGGGACGGAGCCACGGGACAGATGGCCTCCTCGTCGTTGAGCGGCTCGCGCAGGATGCTGGAAGCGAAGCTCGAGGCGGCGGCGTTGGGTCGCCCCGGACGCACGATGATGGTCGGCAGGCGCAGCACGCAGCCGTCGATCAGGCCGCGTCGGCTGTAGTCGTTGATCAACAGCTCGCACATTGCCTTCTGGGTGCCGTAGGAGTTCTGCGGCTGCAGCGCGGTCATGTCGTCGAGCACCGCGGGCAGCTCGCCGCCGTAGGCGGCCACCGAGCTGGCCATGATCAGACGGGTATTGGCCAGCCCCCGCTCGCGGCAGCCCTCCAGCAGTGCCCGGGTGGCATCGAAGTTGACCTCCATACCGAGATCCAGATCGGCCTCGGCGGCGCTGCTGACCACCGCGGCCAGGTGATAGACGACGTGCGGGCGCGCATCGAGCACCGAGTCCAGCGCGCCGGGCTCGGTGATGTCCAGCGCCAGCCCTTCGACGTCGACCGTGTCGCTGGGCGGGCACGGCGGCTCGAGCTGATCGACCAGCGTCAGGCGCTGAACGGCCTCACCTCTCAGCTCGCCCCGCGCCAGCAGGCGCGCGGCAAGTCGCTGGCCGAGGAAACCGGCGCCGCCGGTAATGACGATGTGCATGTCTGGCATCCTGTTGTTGTCGTTGTCGCTGTGTTTTGTCGCTGTGTTTTGTCGCTGCGGCTTGTTCTTGTCGCTGCGCTCAGACCGTGAGCCCGTAGTCGCGCCCCCAGCTCAGCCCTTCCCGGGTGCCCGCCGCCGGGCGGTACTCGCAGCCGATCCAACCCCGATAGCCGAGCCGCTCCAGCCGCTCGAACAGGGCGGGATAGTGCACCTCGCCGACGTCCGGTTCGTGGCGCTCCGGTACGCCGGCGATCTGGATATGGGCGACGGCGGTGAACTGCCGCTCCAGATGACGGATCAGGTCGCCCTCCATGATCTGGCAGTGATAGAGGTCGAACTGCAGACGCAGGCTGTCGTTGGCCCCGACCTGCTCGAGCACCGCCATGGCCTGGGCCTGGCGTGAGAGGAAGTAGCCCGGCATGTCGCGGGTGTTGATCGGCTCGATCAGCACCTGGCATCCCACCTTGGCCGCCTCGGCGGCAGCGAAGCGCAGATTGCTCACGTAGGTGGCGTGATGGCGCGCCCGCGTCTCGGCATCGGCGCCGACCGGCAGCAGCCCGGCCATGGCGTGCACCCGGGGGCAGCTGAGGGCTTCGGCGTAGCGCAACGCCTCGACCACGCCATCGCGAAACTCCGCCTCGCGCCCGGGCAGGCTGGCCAGACCGCGCTCGCCGGCCTCCCAGTCGCCCGGCGGCATGTTGAACAGCACCTGTTCGACGCCGGCCTCCCTCAGCGCAGCGGCCAGCTCCTCGGGTGCGTAGGCATAGGGAAACAGGTACTCCACGCCGTAAAAACCTGCCGCCGACGCTGCTCGGAAGCGGTCGAGGAAGTCGTGCTCGGTGAATAGCATGCTGAGGTTGGCGGCCAGTCGAATCATGTTTCGCGTCTCGTGTTCTTGGGTCGTGTGGCGGCGTCAGTCACGTGGAAAGCGGGCTTCGAGCTCGGCGACCTGCTCGGGTGTCAGCCCGCGCGGATTGTGGCCGCGCAGCAGCAGATAGAGCTTGGCAGTCTCCTCCAGCTCCTCGGTGGCGTAGACCGCCGCCTCCAGGTTCCTGCCCGCCACCACCGGGCCATGGTTGGCCAGCAGCACGGCGCTGTGCTTGCCGGCCAGGCCGCGCACGGCGTCACCCAGCGCCGGGTCTCCCGGCACGTGATAGGGCACCAGGGGCAGGCGCCCCACCCGCATCACGTAGTAGGCGGTGAGCGGCGGGATGCAGTCGCAGGGGTCGATGTCGGGCAGGCAGGAGACCGCCACCGAATGGGTCGAATGCAGGTGCACGATGGCGCCGGCGCGGGGGCGCTCGGCGTACATCGCCATGTGCAGGAAGTGCTCCTTGGTCGGGGCGTCGCCGTCGAGCAGGCGACCGTCGCGGTCGAGGCGCGAGATCCGCGCCGGATCGAGCCGGCCCAGGCAGGCGTTGGTCGGCGTCATCAGCCAGCCGCCGTCGTCCAGGCGCACGCTGATGTTGCCGCTCGACCCCATGGTCAGGCCGCGATCGAACAGCGACTTGCCGAGCGTGGCGATCTGCTCGCGCAGGAGGTTCGCGTCGTGGACGCTCATGGCAGCACCTCGAAAGCACGCAGGAAGAAGTCCTTGCCGCCGAAGTTGCCCGACTTCAGCGCCAGCGACAGCGGCGCCTGGCGGCCGGCAAGCATGGCCTGGGTCCAGGGCACGCCGGGGTCGATCTGCTCGCCGATGCGCAGGGCGCGTAGACCCAGCGCCGACACCACGGCACCGGAGCTCTCGCCGCCCGCCACCACCAGGCGTCCCACGCCCTCGTCGACCAGCCGTCGAGCGAGTTCGCCCAGCGCCTTCTCCACCAGTTCACCGGCCCGTTCGCGTCCCAGCGTCTGCTGCACCCGACGCACCTGCTCGGCATCGGCCGAGGCATAGATCAGCACCGGACGGCCACCGGCCAGGTGACGGCGAGCGAAGGCCAGCGCCCGCTCCAGATGATCGGGCCCTTCGGCCAATGAAACCGGATCGAGGGGAAAACCGGGAAAGCGCGTGAGAAAGACATCCACCTGGGCCAGGGTGGCCCGCGAGCAGCTACCCGACAGCACCAGGGCGCTGCCCGATGCCGGCTGCAGCGACCCCGCCGCCGCGACCTCGCCCAGCCAGCCGCGCCGGCGGTACGCGGCGGGCAGCGTCTGGCCCAGCCCCGAGCCGCCGGTCACAAGCGGCAGGTCGGCCGTCGCCTCGGCCAGCACGGCCAGGTCGCGCTCGTCGAGGGTGTCGCAGATCGCCTGCCGCACGCCCTGGTCGGCCAGTTCGTCGAGCCGTGCCCTGGCAGCCTCGGCACCCTGGGCCAGCGTCGGCCACGGCAGCAGCCCTACCGGATGTCGGCTCTGACGCGCCAGCACGCGGACCAGGTCGGCGTCGTGCATCGGATTGAGCGGGTGATGCTGCATGCCACTCTCGTTGAGCAGCCTGTCGCCGACGAAGAGGTGGCCCTGATAGACGGTACGACCGTTGGCCGGAAAGGCCGGCACCATGACGCTCAGCGGTGCGCCGAGACGCTCCAGCAGCGCCTCGCCGACCGGGCCGATGTTGCCGGCCTCGGTGGAGTCGAAGGTGGAGCAGTACTTGAAGAAGAGCTGACGCGCGCCCTCGGTGCGCAGCCACTCCAGCGCCGCCAGCGAATCGCGTATGGCCTCGTCGACCGGACAGGAGCGCGACTTCAGCGCCACCACCACCGCATCGATTCGCTCTACGTCCTCGACCAGCTCGGCCAGGGGGCGCTCGGGCACGCCGATCAGCTGCACGCAGCGCATGCCGCCGCGCACCAGATTGTTGGCCAGGTCGGTGGCGCCGGTGAAGTCGTCGGCAATGGCGCCCAGCACGATCGCCATCTCAAGCTCCCTCGTCGTTGGCCGCCTCGGGCAGGGCAATGCCCGAGAGGCGCTGGTAGACCTTGATCACCGCCGAGTCGTCCTCACGGCCGAAACCGGCCCCCTTGGCGGCGGTGAACTGCTGCAGTGCGCTGGCGGCGACGGGCGTGGGCATGGCCAGCTCGCGGCCGGTCTCGTGGACGATGTTGAGATCCTTGACGAAGATGTCCACCGCCGAGAGCGGGGTGTAGTCGCCCTCGAGAACGTGCGGCACGCGGTTCTCGAACATCCAGGAGTTGCCGGCGGATTGGGTGATGACCTCGTACACGCGGCGCGGCTCCAGCCCCATACGAATGCCCAGCGCCACGGCTTCGGCGGCGGCGGCGATATGCACGCCGGCCAGCAACTGATTGACCAGCTTCATGCTGGAGCCGATGCCCGGCGAATCGCCCAACCGATGCACGATCTCGGCCATGGCATCGAGCACCGGGCCGGCCTTGTCGAAGGCTTCGGCGCTGCCGGATGCCATCACCGAGAGCCGCCCTGCCCGCGCCTTGGCCGCCCCGCCGCTGATCGGCGCGTCGAGCATCAGCAGGCCACGCTCGGCCAGCCGGGCGCCCAGCCGCTCGGCCAGACTCGGCGCCACGGTGGCGCACTGGATCACCAGCGCACCCGGCGCCAGAGCGTGGGCGAGCCCGCTCTCGCCGAACAGCACCTGCTCGACCTGGGCGGCATTGACCACCACGACCAGCACCACGTCGCACTGCGCGGCCAGCTCGGCGGGCGTCGCCGCGCAGCGTCCGCCGGTCGCCTCGAAGGCGCGGCAGGCCGATTCGGCGACGTCGCAGCCGACCACCGTCAGGCCACGTTCGTGCAGCGCCGTCGCCGTACCCAGCCCCATGGCGCCCAGGCCGATAACGCCCACTCTTGGAGTCGTACCGTCGCTCACCGCCGCTCTCCCCTGTTTGCCTATGTGCCTGTTCGCGCTAGCGTTCTGCCCACTCCATCCGCTCGGCGACCGCAACTTCCGGTGTCTTTTCAGTGCTGGCCGAATCCGATATGTTAGCGCTATCATGTTAGCGCTATCATCGTTGTAGTAGATTCACCGATTCGCAGCAAGGGGCGGCCAGGAGGATACGACCATTGTCTAACGATGCGCACAACTCGCGTCGACGACGCAGCACCGAGCAGCCCACGCTCAAAGAGGTAGCCGACGCTGCCGGCGTCTCGGCCATCACCGCTTCGCGCGCACTGAATCGCCCCGATCAGGTCAACGAACTCACCCGTGCGCGGGTTCTCGAGGCCGTGGAGCGCCTGGGCTACGTGCCCAACCTGGTGGCCGGCAGCCTGGCATCGGCCCGCTCGCGCTTCATTGCCGTCATCGTGCCTTCGCTGGCCAACAGCGTGTTCATCGAGGTGATCCAGGGGCTGCAGGAAACCTTCGAGGCCCAGGGCTACCAGATCCTGCTGGGCAATACCGAGTACGACCTGGAGCGGGAATACCAGCTGATTCGCACCTTCCTCGGCTGGTCCTGCTCGGCGCTGGTCACCGCGGGGCTGCGCCACAACGAGGCCTGCCGCACCCTGCTCGCCAACTGCGACAAGCCGATCATGGAGGTCATGGAGCTGGGCGAGGCGCGGGATCTCAACGTGGGGCTGGACCATACCGAAGCCGGCCGCTGCATGGCGCGCCACCTGCTCGAGCGGGGCCATCGCCAGACGCTCTTCATCGGCGCACGGCTGGCCGGCGACTATCGCGCCGGGATGCGCTACGAGGGCCATCGCGAGATATTCGAGCAGGCCGGCCTCACCGCACCGCTGCTCGAACTCGAACGGGGCGGGCTCGACGCCGGCGCCGCCGGGCTGGAACGGGCGCTCGCCGAGCATCCCGACATCGGGGCGATCCACTTCGCCAACGACGACCTGGCCACCGGCGCCCTGCTCCACGCCCAGCGCCTGGGCCTCGCGGTGCCGCAAAGGATAGCCATCGCCGGGTTCAACGGCCTACCCATCGGCCAGCACGTGACCCCGCGTCTGACCACCATTCGCTCCCCGCGCCACGCCATGGGCGAACTCGCCGCCACGGAGGTGATTCGCCGCCTCGAGGGCCAGCGCGTGCTACGCCGACAGCACGACGTGGGCTTCGAGCTGCTGGTGGGCGAGAGCACCTGAACCGCACGCCGTCACCATTTGGTCAATGCAGAAGGGGCAGCCTATGCTGAAGCCACGTTTCCGTGCAGGCAGCCCGCATGTCCCGCAAGGTGCTTCTCGTCCTCGCCGCCCTGGTGACTCTCGCCCTGCTGGGCTTGTTATGGCGCTGGCTGGCCGCGCACGACCTGTTCGACGCCAACACCCTCTTCGCCCTGCTGCAAGGCTCGCTGGCCTGGCGCGATACGCCCTGGGCCGGCGTGGTGGTGGTGGCAGCCTTTCTCGCCGCCTCGCTGACCCTGTTCCCGCTGAGCGTGCTGGTGGTACTGGCGGGCCTGCTGTTCGGCCCGTGGTGGGGGTTCTTCTATTCGCTGATCGGCACGCTGGTCGGCTCGATCGCGACCTACTGGCTGGGCCGCAGGCTCGGGCGCGATGCCCTGCTGTACTACGGCGGCACGCGCCTCCTCAACATGTCGCGCTATCTGGCCGGGCACGGGGTACGCACCATGACCGTGCTCAACCTGCTGCCCCTGGCACCTTTCACCCTCACCAACCTGCTGGCCGGGGCCTTTCACATCCGCTTTCGCGACTACATGCTGGGCACCTTCATCGGCGCCACGCCGGGGTTGGCCGGTATCATCCTGCTGAGCAGCCAGCTCGGCACCCTGCTGACCGCCGAGGACCGCCGCGAGCTGGCCTGGGCCGCCGCCGGCATCGTGCTCGCCCTGGCACTGCTCTACGGACTCAAGCGCTATGCGGATGCCCGTCAGCGACGGCGCCGCCGCGCCTGATTGCCGCGGGCCCAGCATCGGGCATCGGCGGCACCCGCTCGGGCATCCGCTCCTCGAGAAACGCCACGAAGGCACGCAGGCGTGCCGGCACGTGCCGGCGCTGCTGATAGACGGCATGGAAGTCGGCCGAGATGCCCCGCCACTGCGGCAGCAGCTCGACCAGCGAGCCGCTGGCTAGGTGTTCATGCACGTCCCACCAGGAGCGCAGCGCCACGCCGTGGCCATCGAGCGCCATCTGCACGATCACTTCGCCGTCGTTGCTGGCCAGCGGACCCGCTATCTTGACCGCCTGCTCGCGCAGCGGGTCGTCGCGGTGCTGAAAGCGCCACACGGCGTAGTCGCTGTCGTTCTCGCGCAGTATCAGGCAGGGATGCGCGGCAAGATCCGCCGGTGTCGTCAGCGCTGCCATGCGTGCCAGGTAGTCGGGGGCGGCACACAGTACCCGTCGATTGGTCAGGATGCGTCGCGCCACCAGGCGCGAATCGGGCGGCTCACCGACGCGAATACCGACATCGAAGCCCTGCTCGCCGAGACTCAACGGATAGTTGGTGAGCTCCAGCACCCCTTCGACGCCCGGATTGAGGGTACAGAACGCCGACAGCAGCGGCGCCACGTGGCGGCGGCCGAAGCCGAAGGTGGCGTTCACCTTGAGCGGCCCCGAGAGCGCCGCCTGCTGTTCGCCCAGCGCCTCTTCCAGCTCGGAGAGCTCTTCGAGGATCGCCGAGCCGCGGGTGAGATAGCGCTCCCCTTCCGCCGTCAGCGTCAGGCGCCGGGTGGTGCGGCTGGCCAGCTCGACGCCCAGGCGCGCCTCGAGCTGCTTGAGGCGCTTGCTCACCGCCGACAGCGACAGGCCCAGCTCCCGCGCCGTGGCCGTCAGGCTGCCCGCCAGGGCCAGCTGGCGGAAGAAAACCAGGTCGTCGAGCTGAGCCATGCGACTCTCCACTTTCAGTCAACAATACATTTCCATATAGCCTGATTATTCCCACCAAGCCAAGGGCTAGACTGGGGACAGCCAAAGATTCGGAGGAAGCACTCATGTTCGAGGGATTCCGCACGTTCGACATCGCCTGCGGCGACATCAACATCCATGGCCGCATCGGCGGCTCGGGACCGCCGCTGCTGCTTCTCCACGGTCACCCCCAGAGCCATGTGATCTGGCACCGTCTGGCCGAACCGCTGGCAAGCCGCTTCACGGTGGTGGCCACCGATCTACGTGGCTATGGCGATTCGTCCAAGCCACCCGGCGAGCCGGACCACGCCAACTACAGCAAGCGCGCCATGGCCGAGGATCAGGTCGCAGTGATGCGTGAGCTGGGCTTCGAGCGCTTCTTGCTGTGCGGCCACGACCGCGGTGGACGTGTCGCCCACCGCCTGGTCATGGATCATCCGGACAGGGTAGACAAGCTGATGCTGCTCGATATTGCCCCTACGCTTGCCATGTACGAGCAAACCGACCGTACCTTCGCCACCGCCTACTTCCACTGGTTCTTTCTGATCCAGCCCTCGCCGCTGCCAGAAACCCTGATCGAGACTTCACCCAACGACTACATCACCCGCACCATGGGCGGGCGGCATGCCAGCCTCGACGCCTTCGATCCGGCAGCCATCGCCGAGTACCAGCGCTGCCTGGCCCAGCCCGGCGCCGCCCATGCCCTGTGCGAGGACTATCGCGCCAGCAGCGCCATCGACCTGGAACACGACCGCGCCGACCGTGAAGCGGGACGCCGTATCGCCTGTCCGGTCAGCGTGCTGTGGGGCAAGCACGGCATCATCGAGCGTTGCTTCGATCCACTTACGGAATGGAGCGCCGTGGCCGAACGGGTCGAGGGCGAGGCCCTGCCCTGCGGCCATTACATCCCCGAGGAGGCGCCAGAGGCCCTGCTCGACCGTATCAACCGTTTCATGACCCACGCCTGACCAACACCACCCGAGGACCCCACCATGACCCATCGTATCGCTGTCATTCCCGGCGACGGCATCGGCAACGAAGTGATGCCGGAAGGCCTGCGCGTGCTCGAAGCCGTTGCCAAGCGCTTCGACATCGACCTGGCCTTCGAGCACTTCGACTTCGCCTGCTGCGACTACTACGCCAAGCACGGCAAGATGATGCCCGACGACTGGTTCGAGCAGCTCAAGGACTTCGACGCCATCTTCTACGGCGCGGTGGGCTGGCCCGACACGGTGCCGGACCACATCTCGCTGTGGGGCTCGCTGCTGCAGTTCCGCCGCCAGTTCGACCAGTACATCAACCTGCGCCCGTGCAAGCTGCTGCCGGGCATCAAGAGCCCGCTGGCCGACCGCAAGCCCGGCGACATCGACTTCTACGTGGTGCGCGAGAACACCGAGGGCGAGTACTCCAGCGTCGGCGGCAAGATGTTCGAGGGCACCGAGCGCGAGGTGGTGATCCAGGAGACGGTGATGACCCGCCACGGCACCGACCGGGTGCTCAAGTTCGCCTTCGAGCTGGCCCAGAGCCGGCCGCGGAAGAAGCTTACCTCGGCCACCAAGTCCAACGGCATCGCCATCACCATGCCGTGGTGGGACGAGCGGGTCGTGGCCATGTCGGGCAACTACCCCGAGGTCAGCGTCGACAAGTTCCACATCGACATTCTCACTGCCAACTTCGTCATGCACCCCGACTGGTTCGACGTGGTGGTGGCCAGCAACCTGTTCGGCGACATCCTCTCCGACCTGGGCCCGGCCTGCACCGGCACCATCGGCGTGGCGCCCTCGGCCAACATCAACCCCGAGGGCAAGTTCCCCAGCCTGTTCGAGCCGGTCCACGGCAGCGCTCCGGACATCGCCGGCAAGGGCATCGCCAACCCCATCGGCCAGATCTGGTCCGGCGCCCTGATGCTGGAGCACCTGGGCCACAAGGAAGCCGCCAAGGCTATCGTCGATGCCTTCGAAGCGGTGTTGGAAGAGGCCAACCCGGCAGTGCTGACGCCGGACATTCGCGGCCAGGGCACCACCCAGACCCTGGGCAAGGCCATTGCCGAGCGGGTTGCCCAATAAGCACCGCGGCTCCCCCTGCCCCGGCCGGACATCGTCCGGCCGGGGCTATCGGAAACGAAAACCCTCCCGCGTAACTTCTCGCTTTGTTTTAGTTACTTCCCGGTAAGCCCTGGCCTTGGTTGCCAATCCCTCGTCTAGCCTGATGAGTGCAAGCTCGAAAGGGCAACGCGCAACGAAAGGAGGAAGGGCATGAAAAGGACAGCAATTGCCATTGCAGTAGGCGCCCTGAGCACCGGGCTCAGCCACGGCGTCCTTGCTCAGGACGTCCAGGACGAGGATCCTCAGCATCATTTGGGCGAACCGCAGCAGATGACCGATGAGGACGCCCAGAATCAGGAGCAGTTCGACGAAGAGCAGGCGGGCGAACCGGGCGAGACCGGCTTCGATCCACATGGCCAGGGCCAGCAGCCATACGCTGACGACAACGAATTCGAGAATGACGAGTTCGACAACGAAGAGTTCGAGGACGAGGAAGAAGAGATTGGCATTGCCGACGATGCCGATGATGACAACGGCCTGGATGGGGATACCCAGGTAGAGGCCAGTCCGGGCGAGACCGACGTCGAGGTCGACCAGGAGCCGGCCGAGATCGAGGTCGAGCAGGAGCCGCCTGAAGTCACCGTAGAGCAGCAATCGCCCGACGTGACCATCGAGCAGCCCGAGCCCGACGTCGAAGTCGATCAGGCCGAGCCGGATGTGACCGTCGAGCAGGAGGGCGAAGCGGACGTTCAGGTCGAGGAGGCCGAGGACGCCAGCGCCGAGATCCGCCAGCAGGACGACGAGGCCACCGACGAAGAGCGCGACCAGGACGGCATGTTCGATGACGACCAGAATGGCCAGGATCAGGCCGCACAGGATCAGGTCGGCCAGCAGATGGACATGCAGGTAAGCGATCTCGAAGGCCGCGACATCGTCACCCAGGACGGCGACGAAGTGGGTGACGTCGAGAGAGTGGTGCGCGATACCCAGACCGACCAGACCTACGTCATCGTCAGCGAGGGCGGCTTCCTCGGCTTCGGCGGCGACGAGGCGGCCTACCCGATCGACAACCTGGAGATTCGCTCCGAAGGCGAGATAATCCTGCAATCGCAGAGCGGTGAGCGCTCCGTCGATGATTTCGACCAGGACAACCTTGAGGAGCTGGACGGTGACGACAATCTGGGCGAAGGCGAGCAGAACCTGAACTGATCCGACCGCCCGGCATCAGCCACCAACGGCACATGAAAAAGGCGCGGCCCATGCCGCGCCTTCTTTACGTCGCCTATCAGCGGTCGCTCTCATGCGACCGGCTCGGCCGCCTCAATCTTACGCGGCCAGCTTGGCCGCTACCTGGGCAACGCTGCGCCCCTGCAGTCTGGCCAGCTCGAGCTCATGCTCGGTGGGCTGACGCGAACCGTCCGCCCCGGCCAGCGTCGAGGCGCCGTAGGGCGAGCCGCCCTGGACGCTGGAGATGTCGAACTGCGACTCGAGCCCGTAGCCCACCGGCAGGATCAGCATGCCCTGGTGGGCCAGGGTGGTCCAGGACGTGAGGATGGTGGTTTCGTTGCCGCCGCCGGTGCCGGTCGAGGTGAACACGCTGCCCACCTTGCCGCGCAGCGCCCCCTTGGCCCACAGGCCGCCGGTCTGGTCGAGAAAGTTGCGCATCTGCCCGGTCATGTTGCCGAAGCGCGTCGGGGTACCGAAGATCACCGCATCGTAATCGGCCAGCTCCTGGGGCGAGGCTTCCGGCGTGTCGAAGGTCTTGCCGCCTGCCTTGGCAAAGGTTTCAGGGTCCATGGTTTCGGGTACGCGCTTGACGTCGACCTCCACGCCATCGACCTGCCTGGCTCCCTCGGCGACGGCTTGGGCCATGGTGTGGATATGGCCATACATCGAATGGTAGAGCACGAGCACCTTGGTCATCGTTCACCTCCTGTAGAAAAGACGACATCAGCACTGATGACACTCGTCAGCGTAGAAGGCAGGGCGGTGAAGAAAAGCAAAGCTTTTAGCACGTCTGGTTCGATTTCATCGACCGGTGCGCTGCCAGACGCCGGCCAGCACTTTGACTTTTCCGGTCGCAAGGTTGTCGCGCAGGTTGCGCCCCATCAGAGCAAAATCATCGCCGAAGATCAGCGCCGGCCCCGGCAGCGCCCGGGCCGCCTCCTGGCTGCCGCTTTCGCGTTTTGCCCGGGTCTCACGCCAGCTCAGGGCGGCCTCCGTCACGTCCTCGACGGCGAGCGGCTCGAAGCCCGCCAGGGCCAGGGCACGCTCCAGCTGCTCGCGGCAGCGTAGATGGCTGTTGGCTGGGGTGCGCGCCCAGGGGACGGGCAGCGCCAGCGGCTCGGGATTGTCGCCGGCCACCACCTCGTGCAGCAGCACGCGACCGCCGGGCACGAGCAAGCGCCGCCACTCGGCCAGCACCCGCGGCACCTGGGGCATGTTCATCAGCGCATGCTGGCACCACACCGCCTCGATGCTGCTTGTCGTCAGCGGCACGCTGGCAGCATCGCCACACACGAAGCGGGTGCGCCCGGCCAGGCCGGTCGCCCTGCTCAGCCAGCGTGCCACCTCGACGAAGGCGGCAGTGATATCGATGCCCATCACATCGCAGTCGTACTCGGCGGCCAGCAGACGGCTGGCACCGCCGGTACCGCAGCCGACGTCGAGCACTCGCTCGCCCCCCGTCAGCCTGCCCATCTCCGCCAGCACGCGACTGGCGCTGCGCCCACCGAGATGCAACTGGTCGATGCCGGCGATGTCGTCGACACTCAGGCTCTCCGGGTCCCGCCCAGCAGCCCGAAAAGCCTCGCGCAGGCGTACCTGCAGGGGGTGGCCTTGGCTTGCGCTGGCCGCATCGTAGTGATCGTCGAGACGGCCACCATGGCCGAGCGAAGCGTTACCCTGGGCAGTTGGCATGGCGGGCTCCTCGCCGTCAAAATGGTTCAGGCAGCTTAGTCGCTGCCCGCCCGCGCCCCCATTGGGCAAAGGTCGGCACGCAGGAGTCGTTTTCAATATCGCACCCGGGCTTTCACCAGCCCGACGCCCGCGCTTGAGATAATGCCCTGTCCGCAGGAAGGTGAGCGAGGACCCACAGCCCCCGGACGAAGCATGTTGTCGGAATGGATCGAACTCAGCCTCGAAGAGACCCGCCCCATCGCATCCAGCGGTCGCCTGCGCGGCGGTAGCTACCGGCTTCACGCCCCGGGCATTCTCGAGCTGACGCCTACCGAATGCCGCGCGACGGCGCGTGCCTGCGTGTTTTCGGTGGGCATCCACGGCAACGAGACGGCGCCCATCGAGCTGCTCGGCAACTGCCTGGCCCGCATCGAAGCCGGCCTGCTGCCACTGGGCGCTCCGGCGCTGATCATCCTGGGCAATCTCGAGGCCATCCGTCGCGCCGAACGCTACGTGAACACCAATCTCAATCGCCTGTTTCGTCGCGACCTGGACGAGACCGGCATGGAGCCGGATCGCGCCCGACAGCTGATGAGCGCCGTGGACGATTTCTACGCCCGTCATTCCGGCCGCGAGCGACTGCACTACGACCTGCACACGGCGATCCGCGACAGCCGCTTCCCACGCTTCGTGGTCGAACCCTTCGCCGCCACCCCGATCCGCCCCGAGCAGTGGCGCTGGCTGGCCGAGGCCGGCATCCAGGCGGTGCTGCACCAGCATCGACACAGTTGGACGTTTTCCCACTATTCCAAGCACTACCATCAGGCCCAGGCCTTCACCCTGGAGCTGGGGCGCGCCCTGCCCTTCGGCCACAACGACCTGACTGCCCTGGCCCCCATGACACGTCTTCTCGAAGCCCTGCTGGAAGGGCGCGAGCCGCGAGGGGCCGACCCGGCGCGCATGGCGTTCTTCCGCGTCGCCCACGAGCTGATGCGGCAATCACAGGACTTCCGCCTGTGCTTCCCCGACGACACGCCGAACTTCACTGAATTCGCTCCCGGCACGCGGCTCGCCGAAGACGCCAGCGCCGGCCCTTTCACCGTCCAGGACGAACCGCTGAGCGTGGTCTTTCCCAACGCGGCGGTGGAGCTCGGTGCCCGCGCCGCCCTGCTGGCCCGCCCCGTCACGCCGCCCGGCTAGCGACAGGGAAAAAGACCCGGAGCACCAGACGTTTCAGCAATATTTTTTGCGATACAACAATAACCAGGAGCCTTTTGATGCTTTTCTTGTCTCACTTCCTCGACCATCGTCGCATGACACGGGCTTTGCCTCCCTCTGCCCAAAGCCCTCAGGCCTGTTAGAATCGCCCCTTTTTCGTGCCTGCCCGATTGAACCGGCCCGTCGCCACAGGCGACCTGTCCCGACCTGGAGCCCGTCCCATGGCCGATACCCCGATTCCGCTCGAAGTGCGCAACATCAAGAAGCGCTTCGGCGATACCGAAGTTCTCAAGGGCCTCTCGCTCGAGGCCCGCAAGGGTGACGTCATCACCCTGATCGGAGCCTCCGGCTCCGGCAAGAGCACCTTCCTGCGCTGCATGAACCTGCTGGAGCAGCCCGACGAGGGCGACCTGATCGTCCATGGCGAGGAGATCCGCTTCAAGCAGACCAAGCACGGTCGCGAGCCGGCCGACTGGAAACAGGTCGTGCGCATGCGCGCCAAGCTGTCGATGGTGTTCCAGAGCTTCAATCTGTGGTCGCACATGACCCTGCTCGAGAACGTCATCGAAGCGCCGATCCACGTGCTCGGCAAGCCGAAAAAGGAGGCCATCGAACACGCCCGCGCCCTGCTCGAGCGGGTCGGCCTCACGGCACGCGCCGACGCCTATCCGGCGCAGATGTCCGGCGGCCAGCAGCAGCGCGGAGCGATTGCCCGGGCACTGGCCATGGACCCCGAGGTGATGCTGTTCGACGAGCCCACCTCGGCGCTCGACCCGGAGCTGGTCGGCGACGTGCTCAAGGTGATGCGCGACCTGGCCGAGGAAGGCCGCACCATGGTCGTGGTGACCCATGAGATGGGCTTCGCCCGCGACGTCTCCAGCCAGGTCATCTACCTGCACCAGGGCCTCGTCGAAGAAGCCGGCCCGCCCCAGGAGGTACTGGTCAATCCCACCTCACCCCGGCTCAAGCAGTTCCTGGCGCCGAAGTATTGAGGGTTCCCGCATGATCGATCTACATGGCTACGGGCCGCGACTGCTGGAGGGTGCCGGCGTCACCCTCCAGCTCGCCGTGCTGTCGCTGATTCTCGCCTTGATCCTGGGGCTGCTCACGGCCAGCGCCAAGATGTCGCGCAACTGGCTGCTGCACAAGGTGGCCACGCTCTACACCACGGTGATTCGTGGCGTGCCCGACCTGGTGCTGATGCTGCTGCTGTTCTTCGGCGGCCAGATGGCGCTCAACGTCGCCACCGATGCCATCTACGACCGGTTCGGGGTGGACTGGTACATCAACCTCAACGCCTTCGCCGCCGGGGTGCTCACCATCGGCTTCATCTTCGGTGCCTACATGGGCGAGACCTTCCGCGGCGCCTTCATGGCCGTGGAGCACGGCCAGATCGAGGCCGGCAAGGCCTACGGCATGAGCCCCTGGCTGGTGTTCCGGCGCATCCGCTTTCCGCAGATGATGCGCCATGCCCTGCCGGGCATCTCCAACAACTGGATGGTATTGCTCAAGACCACCGCGCTGGTTTCGGTGATCGGGCTCTCGGACATGGTACGCGTGGCCGCCGAGGCGTCGCGCGCCACCCACGAGCCGTTCACCTTCCTGATACCCGTGGCCGTGGTCTACCTGCTGATCGCCAGCGTGTCGGAGTGGATGTTCGCCCGGCTGCAGAAGCGCTACAACGTCGGCTTCGGAGGGCACTGAGATGACAGAATTGACCTGGCTCAACGAGCTGCTCGCCGGCAACCGCATCTTCACCCCGCAGACCATCGGCTATTACTGGGACGGGCTGGTGCTCACCACCCAACTAGTATTCCTGTCGCTGGTCGCCGGCCTGGTGCTGGCGATACCGCTGGCCATCGGGCGCAGCTCGGGGCGTCGCTGGATCAGCCTGCCGATCTATGTCTACACCTACGTGTTCCGCGGCACGCCGCTGCTGATCCAGCTCTACATCATCTACTACGGCGTGGTGTTCTTCGACGGCATCCAGCAGACCTTCCTCTGGCCGATCCTGCGCGAGGCCTTCTATCCGGCGCTGATCGCCTTCACCCTCAACACGGCGGCTTACACCACCGAGATATTCCGCGGGGCGATCAAGGCCACACCGCGCGGCGAGATCGAGGCGGCAAGGGCCTACGGCATGTCGCAGGGGCTGATGATGCGACGCATCGTGCTGCCCAGCGCCTTCCGCCGCGCCCTGCCGGCCTACGGCAACGAGGTGATCTTCATGCTGCATGCCAGCGCCATCGCCAGCGTGGTCACGCTGATGGACATCACCGGCGCGGCACGCTTCGTCTATGCGCGTTTCTATGCGCCGTTCGAGGCCTTCCTGTTCGCGGCGGCAATCTACCTCTGTCTGACCTTCGCCATTCTCTACTTCTTCCGCTACCTGGAGAAAAAGCTGCTGGCTCACCTCAAGCCCCAGAGCGGCAATTGAACAACGTCAAACAGGCGTTGGAAAAAGCTCGCGCCAGGGCTTTCGACCCCGGCGTGGCTGCGCTAAATTCAGGCGCGACGTCACCGAAACGGTGCCGAACGAAAACAAAGGGAAACGAAACATGAAAAAACTGCTGACAGTATCCCTGCTGGGCGTGGCTCTCGCGGCCGGTACCGCCCAGGCCCGCGACTACGATCACGTGCGCTTCGGCGTCGACGTTCCCTACGAGCCGATGGAATACCGCACGCCGGACGGTGAGCTGACCGGCTTCGACATCGACCTGGGCAACGCCCTGTGTGCCGAGATGGGCATCACCTGCGAGTGGATCGAGCAGGAGTGGGACGGCATCATCCCCGGCCTGCTGGCGCGCAACTACGACGCCATCATGTCCTCGATGACCATCAACGACGAGCGCCGCCAGACCCTGCTCTTCTCCGATCCCTACATCACCATTCCGGGTGCCTGGTTCGCCCCGGCCGGCAGCGATGTCGAAGAAATCAACGAAGAGACCCTGGCCGGCAAGAGCATCGGCGTGCAGCGCGGTACCACTTTCGACAGCTACGTCACCGACAACTACGGCCGCGTAGCCAACGTCAGCCGCTACTCTACCGCCGACGACATGGTGCTCGACCTCCAGGCCCAGCGTCTGGACCTCGTCTTCCTGGAGTTCATCGTCGGCCAGGCCACCCTGCTCGACAATCACAGCGGTGAGTTCGAGGTGGTCGGCGAGATGGTCACCGAGCCGGAAGAGTACTTCGGCGAAGGCTTCGGCATCGCCTTCCGTCCGCGTGACGAGGCTCTGGCCCAGCGCTTCAACGAGGCCCTGGCCACGCTGAAGGAAGACGGCACCTACGACGAGATCTACCAGCGCTATTTCGGCGAAGAGTAAATCGGCATCCTGCCCACCCGGCCTGTGGCCGGGTGGGCTTGACAAGCGCACCACCTTTGCGGAAAGTCGAACTGCAAGTCACGCAACGCCTCATCGGACACCGTCCCATGATCGATCGCTTCCCACAAACCATCTCTGAGGTCTACTGCTGTTTCTTCGACAGCTTCTACCTCAGCGAGTGGTTCGACGAATAAGCCCCTTCCCGCGGCCTTCCCGGTCGCATCGGCACGCCCGTGCCATCGACACGTCCTTGCCTGAACGGCAACGCTCGTGTGCCTTGTCGCGCCTGAAGCGCGACGATCCTGCCGACTTCGGCAATTGAAACTCGTGAAAAACAACACCTTCCCAGGAGGAAGTCTCATGCGTGCTCTCAACATGATTCTGGCTGCCACTCTGGCGGCCGGCCTGACCGCCGGTACCGCTCAGGCCCGCGACTATTCCGAAATCCGTCTCGGCGTCGACATTCCCTACGAGCCCTTCATGTACCGTCAGCCGGACGGTGAACTGACCGGCTTCGAGATTGAGCTGGGCAACGCCGTATGCGAGTACCTGGAGGTCACCTGCACCTGGGTGGAGCAGGATTGGGACGGCATCATTCCCGGGCTCATGGCCCGCAACTACGATGCCATCATGTCGTCCATGGCGATCACCGAGGAGCGTGCCGAGCGCGTGCTGTTCTCCGAGCCCTACTACACCACCCCGAGCGCCTGGATCACCACGCGTGACCGCGACATCGACATCGAGGATCGCGACAGCCTCGCGGGGCTGGTGGTCGGTGTACAACGCGCCACGCTGCAGGACAACTACGTCAGCGAGCTGTACGGCGACCTGGTGGAGATCCGTCGCTACACCAGCGCCGACGACGTCGTGACCGACATGCGCGCCGGCCGTCTCGATCTCACCTTCATGGACTATCCGGTGGCCGAAAACACCATGGGTATCGACACCTCGGGTAGCCATTTCAAGCGCATCAGCGGCTTCATCAAGGAGCCCGAGCACATCTTCGGCAAGGGCGTGGGCGTGGCCTTCCGTCAGCGCGACGAGGCCTTGGCCGAGCGCTTCAACGAGGCGCTGGCCGCGCTCAAGGAAGACGGCACCTATGATGAGATCATGGAGCGCTACTTCAACTACGACATCAAGCTGTAACCCATAGCGTCATTCTCCGCGAACGCCGGCAGCAGCCGGCGTTCGCCTTCACGAGGAGCCGGAATGCTGACCCTGCTGAAGAATGCCCAGCTGCATGCGCCACGCCACCTGGGGCTGTGCCATCTGCTGATCGCCGACACCCGCATCGCCGCCGTGGTGCCGGCCGACCAGCCCCTGCCCGCTGCCGGCCACGCCATCGATGAGATCGACCTCAAGGGTCGTCGGGTCATTCCCGGTCTGGTCGACCCGCTGGTGCATTTCATCGGCGGCGGCGGCGAGGGCGGCTTCGGTACGCGCACCGCCGAGCTGACCCTCGAGGACGCTCTGGCCTCGGGAGTCACCACCCTGATCGGCGCGCTGGGCACCGACGCCCTGACCCGCACGCCGGCCAATCTGCTGGGCAAGGCCCGCGAGCTGGCCGCCGGCGGTCTCACCACCTACTGCTACACCGGCTCCTATCAGTTGCCGCCGGTAACGCTGACCGGCTCGGTAGGCAGCGACATTCTGTTCATTCCTGAATTCATCGGCGTGGGCGAAGTGGCGATCAGCGATCACCGCGGCTCACAGCCCACCGCCTTCGAGCTGGCGCGCCTGGCCTCCGAAGCCCGTACCGCCGGCATGCTGGCGGGCAAGTCTGGCATCGTCTTCATCCATACCGGCGATGCCCCCACTCATCTGGAGCCGCTACGCGAGGCAGCCCGGGGCAGCGCCATTCCGCTCGCGCAGTTCCTGCCCACCCACATCAACCGCACCCCGGCGCTGTTCGAGGACGGCCTGCGCTTCGCCCGTGAGGGCGGCCGCGTCGACTTCACCACCAGCACCACCGCGGAGCTGCTGGCCGGTGGCGAAGTGCCCGCCGCCGAGGCCGTGGCCCGCGCTCTGGAGGCCCGCGTCGAGCCATCACGCATCACGCTCTCCTCCGATGCCAATGCCTCGCTGCCGCGCTTCGACGCCGAACGCCGCTTCGTCGGGCTCGAACCCGGCCGCCTCGCCAGCCTGTTCGAGGTCGTCGGCGAGTGCATCGAGAAGCACGGCGTCCCGCTGGAACATGCCGTCGGCGTCGCCAGCACCCACGCCGCCGATGCCCTCAAGCTCACTGCCAAGGGGCGCCTCGAGCCCGGCCGTGACGCCGATCTGATGGTACTGAGCGATGGTGAATGGGCCATCGACGAGGTATGGGCCCTGGGCCGGCGGGTGTATCGGCGGGGCTAGGCTGACTCAATGGCCCTTGTGAGGGCCCGGCACGTGGCTTTGCTCCCGCGGCTCCACGAGCCGTTCCGCCACCGGCTGGGCCAGTTCCTGGAGAATACCGCAGTGGCTGGAGTCGGTCTCGCCGTTGCAGCGCGAGCGCAGGGTGACGAGGGCCTGGCGCAATGCCTGAAGCTGCTCGATACGCGCCTCGACGTGGGCCAGATGCTCGTCGATCAAACCGTTCACCGCGTTGCAGGGCTGACGCGGCCGGTCGTGATAATCGAGCAGGGTACGGATCTCCTCCAGCGTCATGTCCAGCGTGCGGCAGTGACGGATGAAGCGCAGCCGCTCGGCATGGGGCTCCGCATAGAGGCGATAGTTGCCGCTGGAGCGGGCAGGCTCGGGCAGCAGCCCCTCGCGTTCGTAGTAGCGGATGGTTTCCACCGCGCAGCCGGTGCGGGTGGCCAGCTCACCGATTTTCATGTGGGGCCTCGTCAATCGCTTGACCCTGTAGCAACTATAGGGTGTGTCATGAGATTAGCCCATGACATGGAGACTTACCATGACCGAACGCACCTGCTGCTCGAGCTGCACCGCGCCTGCCGCGCCCGCCGCACGGAAGCGCGACCGGCTGCCGCCCGGCACGCAGTCGCTGCGCCTGCATATCGAGGCGATGGACTGCCCCACCGAAGAGGCGCTGCTGCGCCGGGCGCTGGGCGACACACCGGGCATCGAGCGGCTCGACTTCGATCTGGTCAACCGCGTGCTGACGGTGCACCACCGCAACGCGGTGGAGGAGGCGATCGAGCGCCGCATCGCCTCCACCGGCATGAGCGCACGGCGCCACGATCCGGCCCGGCGTACCCCCGCGGCGAGCAGTACGGAGAACTGGTGGAAGCTGGGCGCCGCCGCGCTGCTGGCACTGGCCGCCGAAGCCAGCGACTGGCTGGCACTGGCCGAGCCGTGGCTGGCCGCCGCGCTGGCGCTGACGGCCATCGCCCTGGTCGGCCTGCCGACCTGGAAGAAGGGCTTCATCGCCCTGCGCCACCGCACGCTGAACATCAATGCGCTGATGAGCGTGGCGGTAACCGGCGCACTGCTGATCGGCCAGTGGGCCGAGGCGGCCATGGTGCTGGTGCTGTTCACCCTGGCCGAGCGCATCGAGGCGCGTTCGCTGGGTCGCGCGCGCAACGCCATCCGCGAGCTGCTCTCGCTGGCGCCGGAAAGCGCCAGCGTGCACCAGGCCGATGGCGCCTTTCGCAGCATGCCGGCCAGCGAAGTCGCCATCGGCAGCCTGGTGCGGGTGCGGCCGGGCGAGCGCCTGGCGCTGGACGGCAGCGTGGCCGAGGGCCATCCGGCGCTGGACGAATCGCCCATCACCGGCGAGAGCCTGCCGGTGGACAAGGCACCCGGCGCGGCCGTGTTCGCCGGCAGCGTCAACCAGGGCAGCGAATTCCTCTACCGCACCACCCGGGCGGCAAGCGACACCACCCTGGCACGCATCATCCATACCGTGGAACAGGCCCAGGCCAGTCGCGCGCCCACCCAGCGCTTCATCGACCGCTTCGCCGCCGTCTACACGCCGGCGGTATTCGGCATCGCCCTGCTGGTAGGGCTCACCTGGCCATGGCTGTTCGGCGTCAGCTGGCTGGAGGGCATCTACCGCGCCTTGGTGCTGCTGGTAATCGCCTGCCCCTGCGCGCTGGTGATCTCCACCCCGGTCACCGTGGTAAGCGGGCTGGCCGCCGCCGCCAGGGCGGGCATTCTGATCAAGGGCGGCAACGTGCTCGAACAGGGCCACCGCCTGGTCACCCTCGCCTTCGACAAGACCGGCACCCTGACCCAGGGGCGCCCCTCGCAGCGGACCTGGCATCCCCTCGACAGCACGCTGGACGCGGCCGGCCGCGAGCGCCTGCGCGCCCTGGCGGCGGGGCTCGCCGGGCGCTCGTCGCACCCGGTGTCGGCAGCGCTGGCGCGCGCTGCCGAGGCCAATGGCGTCGACCCACTGGAAGTGAGCGAGGTGCGCGAGCTGCCCGGCCGCGGCGTGGTGGCAAGTCATGCCGGTCGCACGCTGTGGCTCGGCAACCGGCGGCTGATGCAGCAGTTCGCGCCGTTGGACGCGACCCTCGACGCCCACCTGGCCGAGCACGAGGCGCGCGGCGAAACGCTGGTGATCCTGGGGGAAGAATCGCGTCCGCTGGCGCTGTTCGCCGTCGGCGACCCGCTGCGCGAAGAGAGCCGCGAGGCCATCGAGGCGCTGCACCGGCTGGGCGTGACCACTCTGATGCTCAGCGGCGATACCCCGGCCAGCGTGGCCGCGGTGGCGGCCCAGGCCGGCATCGACGAGGCCCACGGTGCCCTGCTGCCGGAGGACAAGCTGGCGATGATCGAGGCGCGTGCTGAGCTGGGGCCGGTGGGCATGGTGGGCGACGGCATCAACGACGCCCCGGCGCTGGCGCGTGCCGACATCGGCTTCGCCATGGGCGCGCTGGGCAGCGACGCCGCCATCGAGACCGCCGACGTAGCGCTGATGGACGACGACCCGCGCCGCCTGGCCGATTTCCTGCGCCTCTCGCGTGGTACGCGCCGGGTGCTGATGCAGAACATCGCCATCGCCCTTGGCCTCAAGGCGGTGTTCATGGCGCTCGCCTTCACCGGCCACGCCACCCTGTGGATGGCGGTGTTCGCCGACATGGGCGCCAGCCTGATCGTGGTGGCCAACGGCCTGCGCCTGCTGCGCCATGGCAGGCGGACAGGCGTTGAAAAGCCGCGGCGCGATCTCGGGCATGATAAGACCTTCGCAGGAAACACGGGGCAATAAGGGCTGCCATGAGGGAGTCGTCGCAACACGCCGAGGTGCTGGTCGTCGGCGCCGGTATCGTCGGCCTGGCCTGCGCCTGGCATCTGCAGCAAAGGGGCTTCGATGTCACGCTGATGGACCCCGAGCCGCCGGGCTCTGCCGCCTCCTCGGGCAACGCCGGCGTGCTGGCCAACTACGCCATCGAGCCCCTGGCCCAGCCCGCCATCTGGCGGCAGGCGCCGGGGCTGCTGCTGTCGCCGCACTCGCCCTTCCACCTGCGCTGGCAGCACCTGCCCGGGCTCGCTCCGTGGCTGTGGCGCTTCATGCGGCGCGCCAATCGTCGCAGTGCCGCCCAGGCGACCCAGACTCTGAGCGAATTGCTGTCACCGGCGGTCGACGACTGGCGCCACATCCTCGATGACCTGGAAGAGAGCGGCAGCCTCGTGCAACAGCGCGGCAGCCTGTGCTTCTATCTCAGCGCCAGGGGCTGGCGCGAGGCCCAGGCCGAGCTCGCCGAGCGCGAGCGCTTCGGCGTCAATCAGCAACGCCTCGACGCCAAGGCACTGGCGGAGCTGGAACCGGCCCTCGAAGGCCTGGCCCGGGGCGGCATCCTGTTTCCCGAGGCCTGCCACGTCAGCGACCCGCTGACCCTGGCCCGGCAGTTGGCCGAACGCGTGCAAGGCCGCGGCGCCGCGCTGGTGCCTGCCAGAGTCCAGGGGCTTGCCCGCAACAAGGGCGGCGTGCGCATCGCTACCGACCAGGGGGCCTGGCAGGCCGAAAAGGTGCTGATCGCCGCGGGCACCTGGTCGCGACCGCTGGCGCTGGCCTGCGGCGACCGCATTCCGCTGATCTCCGAGCGCGGCTATCACCTGGAGTTTCCCGCCGCCAGCGAGCTGGTCAGCCGCCCCTGCAGCCCCGGGGAGTACGCCTTCTACTTCACGCCGATGCAGGGTCACCTGCGTATCGCCGGCACCGTGGAGCTGGGTCACAACGACGACCCGGCCAATCCCCGGCGGCTCGACTACATCCGCCGTCACGCCGAGAGCCTGTTCGGCCCGCTCGGCGAGCCGAGCCACACCTGGCTGGGCCTGCGCCCTTCGCTGCCCGACTCACTGCCGGTGATCGGCTCTGCATCGGCCCTGCCCGGCGTGAGCTATGCCTTCGGCCACGGGCACCTGGGGTTGACCCTGGCCGCCACCACCGGACGCCTGCTGGCCGAGAGCCTGGCGGGCGAAGCGCCCGGCTGGCTGGCCGCCTGCGGCGCCGGTCGCTTCCGCTGAATCGGGGTCTCGAGCTCAATCGCGTGCCGCTATCGCACGCCGCAAAAAATTGAGAATCCAGCGCGCCATCAGGGTGTCGTCGACCGGGGCGGCCAATGACGTTTCTCCCTCGCTCACCCGCTCGTCGCCCACCAGTTCCCGACGCAGCGCCATCAGGTCGCGGGAGTAGGCCTTGGTAAACTCGGGGTGACCCTGCACGCCGAGGAAATGCTCGCCGATCTGCATCAGGTAGTGGGGGCAGAAGTCGCTGCCGCCCACGATGGTGGCCTCGGGGGGCAGGACCTCGACCTGGTCCTGGTGGCTGACCAGCAGATCGATGCCCGGCTGCCACGGCTCCATCCATGCCGCCCGTGCCGTGACACGGTTGAACGACATGCCCACGCCCCAACCGCGCTCGCTCTTGACCACCTCGCCGCCCAGCGCCTTGGCCATCAGCTGATGACCGAAGCAGATGCCCACCAGCGGCTTGCCGGCCCGCCACAGCTCGCGCACGAAGTCGCACAGCTGGTCGACCCAGGCCAGCCCGTCGTTGACACCATGCTTGGAACCGGTGGTCATCCAGGCATCGACGGCGTCGATGTCGTCGGGGATCTCGCCGTCCAGGCAGCGCCAGACGCGAAATTCGAGCGTCGGGTCGACCCGTTGGAACAGGGCCGCGAACATCTCCGGATAGTTGCCGTGGGCCTCGCGCAGCTCCGGCGCCACGTCATCGCACTGCAGTAGCCCGATACGCATCGATCACTCTCCTGTCATGTCACCGTCCCTGGCGGCCCGGCCTGCGGCCGCGCACTGCCAGACGAATCTCCTGGGCTTCGCCCGCAGGCGTTCAGGACGCAGCCTACAGGCGACCCTCCACGGCGGCAACGAAGATGCCGCGATACTCGTCGGCATCGAAGGCGACCGGGTTGGTACCCGACGAGGGGTCTGCCACCGCCATGCGCCCGACCTTGTCGGCCTGACGGGTGTCGATGCCGAGTTCGGCCAGGGTGTGCGGAATGCCGAGCCGCTCGCGCAGGCCGAGCACCCACTCGATCACCGCCGCCGTACCCGGCTGATCCAGGTTGAGATAGCGCCCCAGGCGCACCATGGGCTCGCCGATGGCACGCTCGTTGGCGCGCAGCACGTAGGGCATCAGCACCGCGTTCAAGGTGCCATGGTGAGCGTCGTAGAGCGCCCCGAGAGGATGCGCCAGGGCGTGCATGGCGCCCAGGCCGCGCTGGAAGGCGGTGGCGCCCATGCTCGAGGCGACCAGCATGTTCATGCGCGCCTCGAGGTCCGCGCCGTCGCTGTAGGCGCGCTGTAGGTAGAGGTCGATACGACGCATGCCCTCCACCGCGATACCCTCGGCCATGGGGTGGTAGAGCGGCGAGCACCACGCCTCCATGCAGTGCGACAACGCATCCATACCGGTGGCGGCGGTGACCGCCGGCGGCAGCCCCACAGTGAGCTCGGGGTCGAGGATCACTGTGGCCGGCACCATGCCGGGGTGAAAGATGATGCGCTTGACGTGCTCCGCCTCGTCGGTGATCACCGAGGCGCGCCCCACCTCGGAGCCGGTGCCGGCGGTGGTGGGCACGGCGACGATGGGAGCTATGGCCCGGGCGTCGGCGTTCTTCCAGTTGTCGCCGATGTCTTCCAGCGACCACAGCGACAGCCCCTCGCGCTGATTGGCCATCAGCGCCACCGCCTTGGCGGCATCGAGCCCCGAGCCGCCGCCGAAGGCAATCACGCCGTCGTGGCTGCCGCCGCGGAAGGCGGCGATGCCGTCGAGCACGTTGCGCCCGGTGGGGTTGCCCTTGATCTGGCTGAATACGGCGGTGCGCAGGCCGGCATCCTGGCACGCCTGCACACAGGCCTGCACCATCGGCAGCGCCGCCAGGCCGGGGTCGGTGACCAGCAGCGGCGCACCCATGCCCAGTGCCTTGCACGCCGCGGGCAGGTCGCGAATGCGCCCGGCCCCCGTGAGGATGTTCGAGGGGTAGTTCCAGCCCATGGTGTAGTGATCGATATCGTGGCTCATGGCGTTCTCCTGGGCCGGCTCAGGCGTGTTTGAGGTGGAACGACTTGGGTCGGGTCAGCGTCTCGTAGCCGACGCGAGACAGCGAACAGCCGCGCCCCGACTGCTTGACGCCGGTCCAGGCCAGCTCCGGGTCGAGGTAGTCGCAGCGATTGGTGAACACGGTGCCGGCCTCCAGGCGACGGGCGATGGCCTCGCCTGTCGCCAGGTCGCGGGTATAGACCGCCGCGGTGAGGCCGAAGTCGCTGTCGTTCATCAGCCGCACCGCCGCGTCATCGTCCGCCACCGGCATGATGCCGACCACCGGGCCGAAGCTCTCCTCGTGCATCACCCGCATCGAGTGATCGACCTCGGTCAGCACCTGCGGCGCCAGGTAGGCGCTGCCCGGTCGCGACAACGGATAGTCGCCGGGGTCGATCCAGGCCCTGGCGCCGGCGGCCACCGCTTCCTCGATCTGGCCGCGCACGAAGTCCGCCGCCGACGGGCGCACCAGCGGCCCCAGGGTGGTCGCGGGATCGGTGGGGTTGCCGAGCTTGAGCTGGCGCACCCAGGCCACCGCACGCTCGACGAAGTCGTCGAAGATCGACTCATGCACATAGATGCGCTCGATGCCGCAGCAGCTCTGGCCCGAGTTGAAGAAGGCGCCATCCATCACCCCGGGCACCGCCTCGTCCAGATTGACGTCGGCGCGGATGTAGGCCGGGTCCTTGCCGCCCAGCTCCAGGCCGGTGGCGATGAAGCGCCCGGCGGCGTTGCGCTCGACCATGGCCCCGCCGGCCACCGAGCCGGTGAAGGAGACGTGGGCGATGCGGGCATCGCGAATCACGGCTTCCGCGGCGTCATGGGTGAGGTGCAGGTGCTGGAACACGCCCGCCGGCAGCCCCGCCTCGTCGAAGGCCTGCTGGATGCGCTCGGCGCACAGCGGGGTCTGGGCGGAATGCTTGAGGATCACCGCATTGCCGGCCATGATCGCCGGCACCACGGCGTTCACCGCGGTCATGAAGGGGAAATTCCAGGGCGCGACGATGAACGACACCCCCAGCGGCTCGCGGGTGATGTAGCGGGTGAAACCCGGCCTGTCGGCCAGACGGATCGGCGCCAGGGCCGCCTCGGCCATGGCGATCATGGTGCGCGCGCGATCCTCGAAGCCGCCGATCTCGCCGCCGGCCACGGCAATCGGTCGACCCATCTGCCAGGTCAGCTCCAGCGCCAGCTCGTCGCGCCGGGCGACGAAGGCATCGACCATCCTCGAACACAGCCGCGCGCGTTCGGCCAGGCTCGTCTCGCGCCACTTGCGCTGCGCCGCCACCGCCCTTTCCAGCGTCGCCTCGACCCGGGCTGGGTCGGCCAGCTCCCGCTCGACGTAGACGGAGCCGTCGACCGGAGAAATCGTCTTCTGTATGGCCACTTGGCGTTCTCCTGCTAATTCAATGCCTCAAAAGAAACAAGGTGAGACCAACCTTTCGGGGCCGAGCGAACGGCGTCAGAACAAGGCGGAGCAACGAGAAATCGCGGAGTTGGCTGTAGCCAATGAGCAGATTTCGAGGCGCTCCAACGCAGTGCTGGCGTCGTGCAGCCGGCCCAACCTCATATGATTTCGAAATAGCGATCTAACTCCCAATCGGTAATATGCCTGCGGAACTGGCGCTCCTCCCATTCACGCGTGGCCGCGAAGTGCTCGACGAAGGCGTCGCCGAACAGGCTGCGCGCCGCGTCGGAAGCTTTCAACCGCTGGGCGGCCTCCCACAGCGTGCGTGCCAGTGCCTGGTGCTCGGGGTGAGCCAGCTCGTAGGAGTTGCCGGTCACCATTTCGTCGGGCTCGAGGCGGTGCTCGATACCGTACAGACCCGAGCCGATCGCCGCAGCCAGCGCCAGGTAGGGATTGGCGTCGGCGCTGCCCAGGCGGTACTCGACCCGCTGGGACTTGGCGCTGCCGGGAATCACCCGCAGCGCAGTGGTGCGGTTCTCCACCCCCCAGGTGGCGTCGGTGGGCGCCCAGAAGCCGGGAATCAGGCGGGTGTAGCTGTTCACCGTGGGGGCGAACATGGCCAGGAATTCCGGCATCAGCTGCTGCTGGCCGGCGACGAAGTGGCGCTGGATGTCGCTCATGCCATGGGGCTGGTCGGCATCGAAGAAGGCCGACTCGCCGCTGTCGGCACGATTCAGCGAGAGGTGGATATGACCGCTCTGGCCGGGGTAGTCCGGCGACCACTTGGCCATGAAAGTGGCCATCAGCCCGCGGCGCTGTGCCCACACCTTGGTGAAGGTCTTGAACAGCGCGCCCTTGTCGCCGGCGGCCAGCGCCTCGTCGACGCGGATCGCCGCCTCCAGCACGCCGGGGCCGGTCTCGGTGTGCAGCCCCTCGATGGGAAAGTCCATCGCCTCGGCCATGCCCAGCAGCTCGTGGTAGAGCTCGCCGTGCACCGAGCTTCGCAGCATCGAATAGCCCATCATGTCCGGCGTGAAGGGCTTGAGGTTGCGAAAACCCTTCTCGCGTACCGACTCGGGAGTTTCCTGGAACAGGAAGAACTCGTACTCCAGCGCCCCGCAGGCGGTGAAGCCCATGGCCTCGGCCTTGGCCAGCACGCGGCGCAGCAGCCCGCGCGGGCAGATCTCCCCGGCCGGGCCGGTGAACTCGGCCAGGAACAGCAGCATGTCGCCCTCGCAGGGCAGCTCGCGGCAGCTCTCGGGGATCAGCCGCAGCGCAGCATCCGGATAGCCGGTATGCCAGCCGGTGTACGTCACGTTGTCGTAGAGTTCGTCCTTGCTGTCCCAGCCCAGCACCACATCGCAGAAGGCGAAGCCCTCGCTCAGGGCATGGAAGAACTTGTCGCGGCGCATGTACTTGCCGACCATCACGCCGTCGATGTCGAACATGCCCACCTTGACGTGGCTCAGCCCGCGCTGCTCGACGATACGCCGGGCGTCGTCAGCGTTTCTTACGTCTCTTGCCTGGAGTCGGCTCATCTTGGCTTCCTCGACCCGCTTGTCATTGTCGTTCGTTGCTCCAAGGCGGGGCGGGCACCAGGGCGCCCGCCCCTTACCCTCAACCATAGCGGTAAGGCGGGCCCGCCTGCTGCATGGTCTGACGATAGTCCTTGAGGATCTGCACCACCCGGGCGCTGCGCTCGCTCTCGGCGGCGATCTCGTCCCAGAAGGCCAGCGCCTCATCCTCCAACTGCTGCCACTCCGACTCCGGTATCGAGGTCAGCTCCAGCTTGCCGCCGGTGGTGCGGTAGTGGGCCTCGCCCCACCAGTACCAGTGCTGGCGATAGTAGTGGGAGCTGTCCATGCACAGCTTGAACAGGGTCTGCAGATGCTCGGGCACCTCGTTCCAGCGGTCGGTGTTGGCGAAGTAGGAGCCGGCCCAGGCACCGGAGATGTTGTTGGTCAGGTAGTAGTTGCTGACGTCGGCCCAGCCCACGGTGTAGGCCTCGGTGATGCCGGCCCAGGCGATGCCGTCGAGTTCGCGGGTCTGCATGGCGACCTCGATGTCCTCCCACGGCAGGGTCACCGGCACCACGCCGAAGCGGCTGAGGAAGCGCCCCGCGGTGGGGAAGGTGAACACGCGCTTGCCACGCAGGTCCTCGAGGCTTCTGATCGGGTCGCGGGTGACGAAGTTGCACGGGTCCCAGGCGCCGGAGCCCAGCCAGGTGACGCCATCGATCTCGCCGTAGGCCTCCTCCCAGATCTCCTTGAGCCCGTAGTGGTGGAACAGCGCCGGCACGTCGAGGCTGTAGCGCGAGGCGAAGGGGAAGTAGCCACCGAACACCGAGACGTCCACCGGGGCGTTGATGGAGTCGTCGTCGCTCTGCACGGCGTCGATGGTGCCGCGCTGCATGGCGCGGAACAGCTCGCCGGTGGGTACCAGCTGGTCGGCGTAGTAGAGCTCGATCTCCATCTCGCCGTTGGCAGCCTTGTTGAAGGCGTCGATGGAGGGCTTGATGACGTGGGCGGCCAGCGCCGGCCCGGCGTAGGTCTGCAGGCGCCAGCGGATCGGTCGGCGCTGGGCATGCACGTAGGGCGCCGCAAGGGTCGTGGCCCCCACGGTGGCGGCGGTGGCCAGGCCCGCCTTCTTGAGGAAATCGCGACGGTTGGTCATTGCTCTTCTCCTGCTTCTTTTGCTTGTTGTGGGAAGAAATAGTGGGAAGAAACTCGCTGCTCGTGGGTCGTACCGGGGTCACCTCCTGGGTCAGTAGCCGCGATAAAGATGCGGCAGCCACAGCGCCAGCTGCGGGAAGATGGTGATCAGCGCCAGCCCGATCAGCATGATGCCGACGAAGGGCCAGACGCTGCGGTAGATATCGCCCAGCGACACCTCCGGCGGCGCCATGGCGCGCATGAGGAACAGGTTGTAGCCGAACGGCGGGGTCATGTAGGCGATCTGTACGGTGATGGTGTAGAGCACGCCGTACCAGATCGGGTCGAAGCCCAGGCTGATCACCAGCGGCACGTAGAGGGGTGCCACGATCACCAGCATGGCGGTATCGTCGAGGAACATGCCGAGCAGGATGTAGGAGAGCTGCATCATCACGAGTATCTGCCACGGGCTCATGCCGATGCGGTCGAGGAACACGTTCTCGATGGCGCGCACCGCGCCGAGGCCGTCGAACACCGCGCCGAAGCACAGCGCCGCCAGGATGATCCACATGAACATGCAGCTGATGCCGAGCGTCTTGTGCACGGTGCTCTCGATCACCTTCCAGGTCAGGCGTCGCTTGAACAGCGCCGCCAGGGTTGCGGCCAGGGCCCCTACCGCTGAGCTCTCCACCAGGCTGGTCACCCCCATCAGGAACAGCCCGGTCATGAAGAAGAAGATCATCAGCGGCAGCAGGCCGGCGCGTAGCAGCTTGAGCTTCTCGCCCAGGCTCATCTGGCGCTCCTCGGCGGGCAGTGCCGGGCCGAGGTGCGGCTGCAGGCGGCAGCGGATGACGATATAGAGCACGAACAGGCCGGCCAGAATCAGCCCTGGGATGGCCCCGGCCAGCCACAGCTGGCTGACCGGCTGGCGCGCGATCATGCCGTAGAGCACCAGCACCACGCTGGGCGGCACCAGGATGCCGAGCGAGCTGCCGGCCTGAATCACCCCGGTGACCATCACCTTGTCGTAGCCGCGGCGCAGCAGCTCCGGCAGCGCGATGGTGGCGCCGATGGCCATGCCCGCCACGCTCAGCCCGTTCATCGCCGAGACCACCACCATCAGGCCGATGGTGCCCACCGCCAGGCCGCCCTTGAGCGAGCCCATCCAGACGTGGAACATCTCGTAGAGTTCGCCGGCGATACCCGATTCGGAGAGCATGTAGCCCATGTAGATGAACAGCGGCAGGGTCAGCAGCGGGTACCAGTTCATCAGCTGAATGGCGGCGCTGAACGGCATCTCCACCCCACCCTGGCCCCACAGCAACAGCGCCGCGGTGGCGCCGACGAAACCGATCACGCCGAACACCCGCTGCCCGGTGAGCAGCAGCAACATCATGGTGGAGAACATCAGCAGGGCGATCATCTGGTAGCTCATTCGCCCGCCCCCTTATCCACGGCACCATGCGTTCGCTCCAGGGGGACGCCGCGCGCACGGGCGATATCCTTGAACAGAGTCGAGAAGCTCTGCAGCAGCATGAGGAACACGCCGAAGGTCATCACGATCTTGATCGGCGCCAGCCGCGGCGCCCAGGCGCTATAGCTCTTTTCGCCGTAGCGCAGGGCGTATTCGGTACTGGAGATACCGCCGAACAGCAGCGCGGCGAGAAACACGATCAGCAGCAGGATGGTGAGGGCATCGACCCAGGCGCGAGTGCGATCGGACCAGCGCGAGTAGAAAAGATCCATGCGCACGTGGGCGCCCATCTGCATGGCGTAGGCGCCGCCCAGCAGGTAGTAGGAGGACATCAGGAACTGCGAGACCTCGATGCTCCAGATCAACGGGCTGTTGAAGGCGGTGCGTGCCACCGAGGCGTAGAGCAGCACGCCGATCATCACGAAGATCATGAACATGACGATGCGTCCCACCACCCGGTTGAACGCATCCACCCAGCGCACGTAGAGCATTATTGTTCTTGGCATCGTCCGGCACCGATCCTGGTTTCATCCCGTGTCGATGCAGTCTTTGCGCATGTAAGGCAACGGCGCAAAGAGCATCGGCAATCGGGACGCCGGTACTATGGGTAAAATCGATAGTGCCCCGTCAGGCGGCGTGCGTGACGCCCGATGCACTCGCTCGGCGCAAGAGAGTGACGGAACAGCGCAGCTAGAGGGTGAGAAAACCCAGGGAAACCTCAGGGCTGGACGGACACCTCGGCCGCCAGCCAGGGCAGCACCCGCTCCAACTGGGCGCGAAAGCGCTGCTCCAACAGTCGACGGCTGTCGCGGGCCAGCAGCGCCGGCAGCTCGCCCAGCTCGTCGCGCCGCGCCACCAGGGTCAGCTCCCGGGTCAGCGCTGCCAGCGGCAGGGGTGCCACGGTGACCTGCAGGCTGTCCAGGCCGGCCTGATAGAGGCATAGCGGCGTGGTGATGGTCCAGCCGGCGCCGGCGCTGACCAGGCGCAGCACGGCGAAGGTGTTGTCGAGATGCAGCCGGGCCGGCAGTTCGAGCTGGTTCAGGCGCAGATGACGCTCGATGGCCTGACCGATCAGCGACTGCGGCGTGTAGCGCACGAAATCCAGGTGGCGAGCCAGCCAGCGTAGGTTGTCCAGCGGACCGTTCCAACTGAGCGGCACCACCAGCACGAAGGGCTCGCGCAGCAGGGCGTGCCGCTCCAGGCCGTCGTAGTTCTCCAGGCGGTCATCGGAAATGATGATATCCACGTGACGCGTGAGCAGGGAGTGGCCGTGCATGTGCGATAGCCCCGTGGTCAGGGTATAGTCGCGGGTGTAGCGCCGGATCAGCTCGATCAAGGGCTGGCCCACGGCAGTGGCCAGCGAATCGACCAGCGCCAGACGCACCTGATGCAGCTGGCCGAAGCCGCCGCTGATCAGCTCGCGCCGCGTGCTGCGGGCCTCGTCGAGCAGGCGCTTGGCCCGGTCGTAGAAGAAGCGCCCGGCGCTGGTCGGTTCGAGGGGCCGGGAGTGCCGCTTGAACAGCGACACGCCCATGCTCTCCTCCAGGTTGGCCAGGCTCTGCGACACCGAAGACTGCTTGAGCCCGAGCCGTCGGGCCGCCGCACTCTGGCTGCCCTGCTCCAGGGTCTCGACGAAGATCTCCATGCTGCGAAGATCGAAACCGAAGCCGCTGCGCATTGCCGTGATTCTCCGTGCACTGGCCCTGTTTCCGGTGGAACTCTACCGGTGCGACTCGGTCACAGGGTGTTGTTATAATGAGAGTTTCATTGCCGACAAGGAGGTCAGGATGACCGCACAGGCCGCATCAGGCACGGCGCCGGATCGCCCCGTTTCCACCTGGACGGGCTGGGGGCAGTGGCTGGCTCTCGCCACCATGACCGTCGACCACCTGACCCGCTACGTCTTCCCCAGCGCCTGGGAACTCGGCTGGGCCGGCTCCTCCATCGGCCGTATCGCCTTCCCGCTGTTCGCCGCCATGGTCGCCTGGCATGGCCTGTTCAATACCCACAATCCGCTGCGCTACGCACGCCGCATTCTGATCATCGGCATCGCCGCGCAGCTGCCGTACATGATGATGCCACGGGCCTCCGACGCCTTCATTCTCAATGTCTGCTTTACCTTGGCACTGGGGCTGGCCTGGGGCGCCTGGCTACGCCAGCTGCTCGCACGCCACCGCAGCGGCAGCCTCGGCAGCGCCTGGTTGGGGGCAGCCATCGCCGCCACCCTGGCCATCTGGTACCTGCTCGGCGGCTGGGTCGAATACGGCCACCGCGGTTTGCTGCTGGTGCCGCTGTTCATGCTCGCCATGCACCACCTGCACGCGGCCGGCGAGAGCCTGGGCGAGCGTCTGCTGGCCGTCTCCCTAGCGGCCCCCGTACTGATCGTGGCGGGCCTGATGAACAGCTCCGACATGGCCAAGTCGTTCACCGTGACCACCTGTCTCGCCGTGCTGTGGCTAGCCGCCGGCGCCCATCGCACGACACCCGGCGTGCCCCTGGCCATGCCCCGCCGGCTGTGGCTGACCTGGTACCCGGGCCACTTCGCCCTGATCGCGCTGTGGCTGTGGGCCAGCGGCGCGCTCGGCTGAACCGGCCGCACTAGCCCTGGCCTGCCTCGACCTCGTCACCGCTCAGCAGCGCCTCGAACGCCTCGACGCTCATGGGACGGTGGAAATGGTAGCCCTGGAACAGACGGCAGCCCCGGGCCAGCAGGTACTCCTGTTGGGCGCGATTCTCGACCCCTTCCGCCACCACGTCGATGCCCAGGTGCTGGGCCATGGCCAGCACCGTTTCCACGATGGCGGCATCGTTGCCGTCGGTGTCGAGGTTGCTGACGAAGCTGCGGTCGATCTTGAGCTCGTCCAACGGCAGCGACTTCAGGTAGGCCAGCGACGAGAACCCGGTGCCGAAGTCGTCCAGCGCCAGCTTGACCCCCAGCCGCTTGAGCGCCTGCATGCGCTCGACGGCGTCCTGCAGGCCGTCGATCATGATGCTCTCGGTCAGCTCCACCACCAGCCGCGCCGGGTCGATGCCATGGGTGGCCATCACCCAGGTGAGCCCCTCGACGAAGCCGGGCTGGCTGAAGTGACGCACGCTGATGTTGACCGACAAGCGCGGCAGCACTTCCCCCGGCAGGCGAGCCAATAGCTCGCAGCAACGATCCAGCATCCAGGTTTCCAGCTCGACGATGAGATCGCTCTCCTCGGCGATGGCGATGAACACCTCGGGTGAAATCCAGCCATGTCGGGGGTGCTTCCAGCGCATCAGTGCCTCGCCGCCGATGACCCGCTCGTGCTCGTCGAGCTGGGGCTGGAAGGCGATGCTCAAATGATCCTCCACCAGCGCTCGTCGCAGCGCCTGTTCCATCTCCAGACGCCAGCTGAGCTGGGTCTGCATCGAAGGTTCGTAGCCGCAGATCTGCGCGCGCCCCTTGAGCTTGGCCTGGTACATGGCGGTGTCGGCATGGCGCAGCACGTCGCCGACATCCTCGTCGCCCAGGGGAAAGAGAGTGTAGCCAATACTGGGGGTCACGCTGATGCGCTGCCCGCCCAGGTCGTAGGTGCGACGCAGGATCGTCAGCAGGCGTTCGGCCCGGTGCTCGGCCCGCTTCAGCTCCAGCTCCCGGTCGGTACTCAAGGCTGGCATCAGCACCACGAATTCGTCGCCGCTGAGCCGCGCCGCCATGGCATCCTTGTCGACGCTGAGCAACAGCCGCTTGCTGACCTGACGCAGCAGCTCGTCGCCCACCGCGTGACCCAGGGTGTCGTTGATAATCTTGAAGCGGTCCAGGTCGAGGAACAGCACCATGCCGACGCGGCCGTCATCGCGCCGGTCGCGAATGGTGGAAGCCAGCGTCTCGATCAGCAGGCGGCGATTGGGCAGCTCCGTGAGCGGATCGAAGTAGGCCTGGCGGTGGATGGTCTCCTCGGCCAGCTTGCGCTCGGTGAAGTCCTCGATGATCGCCACGCCTCCCACCACTTCACCCGATTCGTTGCGCAGCGCGCTGTAGAAGGCGCGTAGCGGCGTCTGCTTGCCGCCCCCCACGGCACGGTAGGTGCCCTCGAAGTAGCCGGTGCCGCTCTCCAGGGCGTCGCGTATCGCCCCGGTCACGCGCTCGTCGCTGAGCTGCGTCAACAGGTTCATGCCCAACAGCCGCTGACGACTGGTACCGAGGATGTCGAGGCACATCTCGTTGCAGTCCACCACCCGCCCTTCCCGGTCGAAATGCATCACCCCGAGCGGAGTGTGGCGGAAGATGGCGCGATAGCGCGCCTCGCTCACGCGCAGCTGCTGTTCGCGGGAGGAGACGATCAGACGCAGGGCGATGTTGTCGGTGATGGTGCGATGCAGGCGGCGGCTGGACACCAGCACCAGCCCTAGAAACAGCACCACCATGGCAGCCAGCAGCCAGGAGAGCGACGTGGCCTGGAGCAGCAGTTGCCCCAGCAGCGGCAGCATGGTGGGCAACACGAACAGCGGCGCCATCCACGCCACCGACGAGAGCGTGGTCACGCCCCCCGCCGCAATGCCGGTCAGCACGATCGCCAGCGCCGCCAGTTGGCCCTGATACTCCGTGGTGAACATGGTCAATCCAGCCATGCCCCACAGCGCGCCGGCAATACCGGCCCCCCAGGCGAAGCGAAACAGCCAGCGACGGCGATGGCGCTGCTGCGACGGCTGACGCTGATAGAACCAAGCCAGCCACAGGCGAGCCCCCGACACCCCGATCAGCGCAGCCAACCAGCTCGCCAGCAGCATCGGCGGCATTATCGGCCACATGGCGGCCACCAGCAGGCACGCCGCCAGAACACTGGCCAGCACCGGCTGCCACAGCCGCTCGTAGAGCAGGTGCACCTGCTCGTGGGCCAAGCGGCGCCGATGGGAGATGTCCGTCAGCGGCGCGCCATCATGTTCGCGCAGCTCATCCTGTTGGGGGAGAGGCATGCAAGAGTCCGAGAAGTGGAGTGGTATGACCGAACTATATTTACTCGATGCCGCCACCATTGGCGAGGCGCCCCCCTCAACGCAAGCCGCCGACAGCGCTCGATGCTGCTACCGGCGGCCATGGTGCTAGTCGGTCGGACTAGGGCCAGGCGTACACGCCCCGGTTCAAGGCATCGCGAATGGCCGAGATCACCTTGGCACCGCGCAGCGTCGCACCGCTGTAGCCATCGATGTCATCCACCAGCGACGCGGGTTCGTAGAGCGCGAATATGCGGGTGATCGGAGCCCCCTCCAGACGCTCGGCGATCTGGCGGTGCTGCAGCATCACCGGATAGAGCTCATCGCCCTCTTCCAGGGCCAGATAGTCCACGCCGCGATATGCCAGATAGCGATAGGCCAGCGACTCGATGTGTCCATCGCGCAAATCGAAGGTGATGTTGACCTGGATGCTGCCGCGGTCGGTGAAGACACCGCGATAGTGTCCGTCGAGCGGCAGCCCCAGCAAGGCACGCGCCAGACGCTCGTCCTGGGCCGGCGACATCGCTTCGGCCTGCCTCTCCGGCATGGCCCCGGTGGGCTCGCCCGGCCCGGGCTCGAGCGGCTCACCGGTGTCATCCACCAGCCGCCCGATCAGGTAACGCTCGAGCATCGCCTCGGCCCTGGGGCTGTGGGGCACGCCGGGTCGCTTGTTGTCCCAGCCCTCGGTGGACTCCCGACCGCACCACTCGAGCAGGACCTCTTCTTCGGTGGGATGATTGGGCACGTACTCGGTGATGTCGTAGACCCGGCCATGAATGGCCTTCCAGCAGCTCTCGGCACTGTCATGCTCGGCCAGCTCCGCCAGGGTGATGGACTCCAGGCCGGCATCGTCCCTATCGTCGCGTTCGCTTTCGGAAAGCGCATTGACGGAGACCAGAGTGAGCAGGCTGGCCACGAAGGCGATGAAAGCCGAATAAGCGATCTTGTTCATAGGAAATCGAAGACCTCGCTGTGAATGCGTGAGACGGGAATGCCCTGCTCGATCAATAGCCGCTGTAGGTAGGCGTTCATGCCGGGCGGGCCACAGAGATAGATCTCTCGTTCGACGAAGTCGGGGCAGTGTTCACGCAGGAACGCCTCGGTGAGAGGCCCCCGATCGCGATAGTAGTGCTGCGTATAATCGAACCCCTCGATGCGCTCGGCTATTTCGCAGAACTCTTCCTGGTAGTAGGCGCGGTCCGGGCTGTTGGCCAGGTAGAACAGGTGCACGTGCCCGTCGGGAACGGATCCGGCACCCAGATTGCGGGCACCGGCAACGAACGGCGTGATGCCGATCCCGCCGCCGAGCCACAGCATGTCGCGCTGCGGGAAGCGCCGCTCGAAGAACTCGCCGTAGGGGCCTTCGATCAATACCCGCGTTTCCGGTGTCACCGTCTGCAGGGCGCGGCTGGCATCGCCCAGATCCTTGATGCCGATGCGCAGCCGCGAATCCGAGGGCGCCGAAGCGATGGTGTAGGGGTGCTCCTCACCGCGTCCGGCAGCGAGCCGCTCGTCCAGCGGGGTGAGATAGACGAACTGCCCCACCTCATGGCGAATACCACTCTCCTCGGGGCGCAGCACCAGCTCGACCACGCCGCGGGCCAGCGGTACCACCTGCTCGATGCGGTAGGGATGGCGCCGCTGCGGCGCCACGCCCTTGCGCCAGGCAATGGCGCCCAGCCCGGCAATGCCGAGCAGCCACCACGGCCAGGCCTCTCCGGCCAGCAGCAAGGCATGCCACAGCCCCAGCAGCAGCGCCACCGCCGAAACCAGATGCAGACGCTTCCAGCGCTGATAATGGGGCTTGCCGAAGAAGTCGAAGGTTGGCGCCAGAAACACCACCATCGCCACCCAGGCCAGCCAACCGAGCCATATCGCGGCCTGGGAAGGTGGCGGGAACAGCGTGGCCACCGCAGCATCCAGAGATGCCGGAACCGCCGCCAGACCCAGTGCCAGTATGTGGACCATCACCAGGATGAAAGCGGCGAAGCCCAGCCAGTGATGCAGGCGCCAGAGCCGTGCCAAGCCACCGAAAGGCCGGTCGAAGCCCGGCACCCGGCAGCTCACCAATCCGGCCAGCAACATCATGGCCAGCCCCAGGATGCCCGTAACACGACCGACCCAGGTCAACCACAGCTCGGGCGGCCCACCCAGCCCACCCAGGCGCGGCAGCGCCACTGCCAATGGCAGCAGCAACACCACGATCAAGGCGCTATCGCCCGGTCTCGGCAATCGTCGCATCGCCTCCCCCCCAGATTGCTGATATCAGTGTCGCCTAATGGCCCCAGGCTTCAAGAGCGGTGGCCGTTTGTTCGCACTAGATTGATCCATGTCAGGCTGTGAGTCTGCGCGTCATCGAAGCACCACCAACCGGTCATTCATATGTAACGCTCGGTCGCCACTCTCTTCGGGCGAAGACCCACTAGCCCTTGGCAAGCGACATGCAGCCTGCCCCCAGGAGAGACACGCCCATGACCCAGCACCAACATCCCGGCCACGTCGACCCCATTCTGGCCGCTGGCGACGAGCCGGCGAGCAACGTTTCCGGCAACGCCTACTTCGGCGATATCCTGGAAGCCCGCATGAGCCGCCGAACCCTGCTGCGCGGCAGCCTGGCCGCCGCCATCGCCGGCGCCATGGCCACCAGCCTGCCCTTCGGTCGCGCCCTGGCCGCCGGGAACTCGTCGCCGAGCATCGGCTTCCAGGCGATTCCGATCGGCACCGGCGACAGCGTGGTGGTACCGGAAGGCTACCGGGTGCAGGCCTTCATTCCCTGGGGCACGCCGATCAGCGGCAGCATGCCGGCCTTCTCGCTGGACGCCAGCGGCGAGGATCAGGCTCACCAGATCGGCAGTCACCATGACGGCATGCACTTCTTCGCCATCGACGGCAGTTCCCGCGACGGCCTGCTGGTGCTCAACCACGAATACGTCGAGCCGCGCTTCCTGCACGGTGCGGCGGCCGGGCTGGCGCTGGACGCCGACGGCTTCCCGCAGCACGAGGACGGTTCCCGCGATGCCGACCAGGTGCGCAAGGAGCTCAACGCCCACGGCGTCTCGGTGGTGCGGGTGCGCCAGGGCGACGACGGCCAGTGGCAGGTGGTGGAGGATCGCCTCAACCGCCGGGTCACCGGCCTCACACCGATGCAGCTGGCCGGGCCGGTGGCAGGCACCGAGCACGTGGTGACGAAGTACAGCCCCGACGGCAACATGACCCGCGGCACCCTGAACAACTGCGCCCACGGCGTCACGCCGTGGAACACCTATCTGGCTGCCGAGGAGAACTGGGCCGGCTACTTTGCCAACGAAGATGTCGAGATCGACCGTCGCCAGAGCCGCTACGGCATCGAGACGCGCGCCGAAGGCCGCTATCAATGGCACCGTGCCCAGGGCGGCGCCGACGAATTCGTGCGCTTCGATGCCACTTCCCACGGCGCCTCGCCCAGCGAGGACTACCGCAACGAGCCCCACGCCTTCGGCTACATGGTCGAGATCGACCCCTTCGATCCGCAGAGCACGCCGGTCAAGCGCACCCACCTGGGCCGCTTCGCCCACGAAGGTGTGATCTTCGCCCCGGCAGTGGAAGGTCAGCCGGTGGTGGCCTACTCCGGCGACGACGCCCGCTTCGAGTACATCTACAAGTTCGTCTCGGCGCGGCCCTATCAGGCCGCCAGCGCCGACGGCTCGCTGCTCGACGAGGGCACGCTCTACGTCGCCAGGTTCAACGACGACGGCAGCGGCGAGTGGCTGGCCCTGGCCCCGGGCCAGAACGGCCTGACGCCGGAGAACGGCTTCGCCGACCTGGCCGACATCCTGGTCAACACCCGCAGTGCCGCCGACCACGTCGGCGCGACCAAGATGGACCGCCCCGAGTGGGGCGCCGTCGACCCCGCCACCGGCCAGGTCTACTTCACCCTGACCAACAACACCCGCCGCAGCGAAGAGCAGGTCGATGCCGCCAACCCGCGCGCCGAGAACCACTTCGGCCACATCATTCGCTGGCAGGAAGAAGGCACCCATGCCGCCGAGCGCTTCACGTGGGATATCTTCGTGCTGGCCGGCGATCAGGATAGCGGGCGCGACCTGGCCGGTGAGCCGCTGGGCCAGGAGGCGATCTTTGCCAGTCCCGACGGGCTGTGGATCGATCCGGACCGTCGCGTATGGATCCAGACCGACATCAGCGAGTCGGTGATGAACACCGGCATTCACGAGGTGTTCGGCAACAACCAGATGCTCGTCGCCGACCCCGAGACCGGCGAGATTCGTCGCTTCCTCACCGGCCCCATCGGTCAGGAGATCACCGGCGTGGTCACCACCCCGGACCAGCGCACCATGTTCGTCAACGTGCAGCACCCCGGCGCCACCACCAGCGCCGAGGCGTTCGCCGAGGGTGAACTAGTCAGCCACTGGCCGGACGGCGGCAGCGCCATTCCGCGTTCGGCGACGCTGGTGATTACCCGAGAGGACGGCGGTATCATCGGCGCCTAGGACAAATACCTGCGCGAGCGAATCGCTGCGTTGCGCGGTGCCGAAGCGTCGGACCGGCGAATCCTCACATATACCCCATATGCTCCGGTTCCTGTGCTCCGTGCGCCTTGCGCTTCATCTCGCTCGGTGATTGTATGGCCTACCGGCAAAAAAACAGCGGGCCCCGCCAGTGAACTGACCCCCAATAGTTGGACGGTCATTCAGCCGGCGCCCAAGGCCTGAGCCCTGTACTGTACGGGGCTCAGGCCTTTTAGTTTCAGCCTGATGCGTTCGTGGTTGTAGTAATGGATGTACTGGACGAGCCCTTGCTGCAGCTGCTCTATGGTGTCGAACCGGTTCAGGTGGAAATATTCAGCCTTCAAGGTGCCGAAGAAGCTCTCCATGGCAGCATTGTCTAGGCAGTTTCCTTTCCGCGACATGCTGCGCAGTACCCGCTGCTCCGCCACCAGACGGCGATAGCTGGGGTGACGATAATGCCAGCCCTGGTCCGAATGGAGCAGCGGCCGATCCCCCGGGGTCAGCCTGCCAAAGGCTTTCTTCAGCATACCCTTCACCAGGTCGAACACCGGGCGCGGCCCTGTCTGGAAGGCAATGATCTCTCCGTTATACAGATCCATGACCGGCGACAAGTAGAGCTTCTGGCCATTGACCTTGAACTCGGTGATGTCCGTCACCCACCGCTGATGGGGACGCTGAGCCTGAAACCGACGCTGCAACGTATTGGGAGCGGCGTAGCCTTCCGCCCCTCGATAGGCACGATATCGCTTGGGACGAACCAGGGACTTCAAGCCCAACTGGTGCATCAGCCGCTGGACGGTCTTGTGGTTGATCGTCTCTCCTGCCTGGCGCAGGACGGCGGTGATGCGCCGGTAGCCATAGCGCCCTTTGTGGCGGTCGTAGATCGCCCGGATACGCCCCTTCAGCGAAGCATACCGATCATCAGCGCCCAAGGCCTGGATCTGGTAGTAGAACGTGCTGCGCGGTAGCTCAGCTGCACGCAGCAGCAGAGCCAGCGGATGTTCATGCCTTAACCCTTGGACGGCCCGGGCTTTTTGCCCCGCGTCGCCGCTCCCTTTTCCCGGATCAAGGCATCGAGCTTTTTTAGGTAGGCATTCTCGGCACGCAGATACGCCAACTCCTTGAGCAGCTCCTC